>Ga0210384_10000208_pt1 | contig 90902 bp, 76 predicted proteins | sample IncBWH2MmetaG_FD_160574 | JGI IMG/M metagenome (GOLD analysis project Ga0210384, IMG submission 160574) | Forest soil microbial communities from Barre Woods Harvard Forest LTER site, Petersham, Massachusetts, United States - Inc-BW-H-2-M | ecosystem: Environmental > Terrestrial > Soil >... | reverse complement strand
CGAGGCGTTGCAGCAAAGTGTGCAGCAAGATGTGGCTCAAATGCTGAAGGATGCCGAGGCCAAACCCGGCAAAAAATCACAGGTTATATCCAACTGACTGCAAGGGCGGAATGCCGGGCTGAAGCCCGGCACCTACGTGGTAATTCACAAGACGGAGTGGCGATATAAAATCGCCTCTACAAAATACTCAGCGGACGACGCCGGAGAGGGGGCTGGAGGCGGCAGCGTGGAGGCGCTTGGGCATGCGGCCGGCGAGGAAGGCTTTGCGGCCGGCGATGGTAGCGTCACGCATGGCTTCGGCCATGAGGACCGAGTCGGCGGCTTCGGCGATGGCGGTGTTCATAAGGATGCCGTCGGCGCCAAGTTCCATGGCGACGGCGGCGTCGGAAGCTGTGCCGACCCCGGCATCGACGATGAGCGGGACTTCGGTGATGCGTTCCCGGAGGATGCGGAGGTTGGCCGGATTCTGGATGCCGAGGCCTGAGCCAATGGGCGCGGCCAGGGGCATGACCGCGGCGGCGCCCGCGTCGATGAGTTTGCGCGCGGCGATGAGGTCGTCGTTGGTGTAAGGGAGAACGACGAAACCTTCCTTGACGAGAACTCGAGTGGCTTCGATGAGCTGCTCGGTGTCGGGAAAAAGGGTTTGCTGATCGCCGATGACTTCGAGCTTGACCCAGTTGGAGAGGCCGACTTCGCGGCCAAGGCGCGCGGTGCGGATGGCTTCATCGGCGGTGTAGCAGGCGGCCGTGTTCGGAAGGATGAAGATCTTTTCGCGGTCGATGTAGTCGAGAAGCGACTCCTTGGATTTGTCGGTGAGATTGACGCGGCGCACGGCGACGGTGACCATGTCGGCGCCGGAAGCGGCGTGGGCGCGGGCCATTTCCTGGAAGCTGCGGTACTTGCCGGTGCCGACGATGAGGCGGGAATTGAAGGCACGGCCAGCGATGACGAGTTGGTCGGACATTTGTGGCTCCGGTGAAGCTTCGAGAGAATTCTAGACCCTGGCGAAGCCGCTGACAAATCGGTTGTATCTCCTTTTCTGATTTCATGCGTCTAACTTTCCCAAAGTGGTGCGTCCGATCTATCGCAACTCTTTGGTGGCGGAGAAGTAAATTCTTACGGGGGGAATTATGCGAAAAAGAATTGCAGTGCTGATGTTGCTTGGATTGTTGTTTGTGGCGGGAGCGCAAGCGCAGAGTAATGAACCAGAGATTCCGTTTCAGAAATTCGTGCTGGATAACGGGCTGACAGTCATCGTCCACGAGGACCACAAAGCGCCCATCGTGGCGGTCAACATGTGGTATCACGTGGGCTCAAAGAATGAGAAACCTGGGAAGACGGGATTCGCCCATTTATTCGAACACTTGATGTTCGGTGGAAGCGAGCATGCGCCGGGACGTTATATCGACACGATGGAACGGATTGGCGCGACGGATTTGAACGGCACGACAAACAGCGACCGCACCAATTATTTTGAAAATGTTCCGACGTCCGCGCTGGATCTGACGCTGTGGATGGAATCGGACCGCATGGGATATCTGCTCGGCGCGCTGGACCAGAAGACGCTGGACCTGCAACGCGGAGTAGTACAAAACGAAAAACGGCAAGGCGAGAACCAACCGTACGCGGTAGCCCAGGAACTGATTACGAAAAACACGTATCCCGCCGGACATCCGTATTCGTGGACGGTGATCGGGGATATGGCCGATCTCAACGCGGCGTCGATGCCCGACGTGCAGGAATGGTTCAAGACGTATTACGGGCCGTCGAATGTGGTGATCGCTCTCGCGGGTGATATCGACGTAAAAACCGCGAAAGAAAAAGTGGAAAAGTATTTTGGAAATATTCCGCCAGGACCGCCCGTGGGACATCAGGAGATGTGGATCGCGAAAATGACCGGGGTGCACCGGGGAATCGTGCAGGACCGGGTGCCGCAGGCGCGGATATACAAAGTGTGGAACGTTCCGGAGTACGGGACGGCGGACGGCGATTATCTGGACATGGTGGCCGATGTTCTGAGCCAAGGGAAATCGTCGCGTTTATACAAGCGGTTGGTCTATGACGATCAAATCGCAACAGGAGTAAACGCCAACGCGTTCTTGCGGGAGATTGGCGGGCAGTTCCTGCTGATAGCCACCGCGCGGCCGGAGCAAAATCTCGAGCGAGTGGAAAAAGAGCTGGATGAAGAGCTGGCGCGCTTCCTGAAGGAAGGGCCGACGGCCGAAGAGTTGGAACGCGTGAAAGCACTAGACGAGGCTAGTTTTATCCGTGGAATCGAACGCATCGGCGGGTTCGGGGGAAAATCGGACCGGCTGGCGCAGAACCAGGTGTTTCTGGGAAATCCCGAGGCTTACAAGATTTCAGAAAAAAGAATCCAAGAGGCCACGGCGGAGGATCTGAAAGCGGCCGCGAACCGCTGGCTGACGGATGGAGTGTACGCGCTCGAAGTGGTTCCCTTCCCGCCGTACAAAGCGGAAGCCACGGGAGCAGACCGTTCGAAAGCGCCGGAAACGGGGACGCCTCCCGAACTGAAACTTCCCAAGATGCAGCATGCGACGCTTTCAAACGGGCTGAAAGTGGTGCTCGCAGAGCGCCACGAACTGCCACTGGTTAATTTCTGGCTGGATATGGATGCAGGCTACGCGGCGGATCAATCTGCCGCACCGGGGACAGCCAGCTTGACCATGGCGCTGCTGAACGGAGGGACCAAAACACGGACAGCGCTGCAGATCAGCGACGAACAGGAGCTACAGGGCGCACAGTTGAGAGCGGGAGCGAATCTCGATCTGTCCACGGTGGAACTCTCCGCGCTGAAGGTGAAGCTGGACCCGTCGCTGGAGTTGTTTGCGGATGTGGTTTTGAACCCGGTGTTTCCCGAAGACGACTTCAAGCGGCAAAAAAAACAGCGATTGGCCGAGATCGATCGAGAAAAGAGCACCCCCGGGCAGATCGCGCAGCGCGTAATTCCCGGACTGATGTACGGGCCAGGGCATGCGTATGGAAATTCGCTGACCGGGTCCGGGACAAAGGAAAGCGTGGAGAAACTCACGCGCGAAGATCTGGTGAAATTTCACCATGTCTGGTTTAAGCCGAACCACGCGACGCTGGTGATCACCGGGGACACGACGCTGGCGGAGATCACGCCGAAACTGGAGAAACTTTTTGCCGGCTGGAAGGCCGGACAGATTCCCGAGAAGAACATCAAAAACGTAACGCTTCCGGCAAAGTCTGTCGTGTACTTGATCGACAAACCAGGCGCGGTGCAGTCCTACATCGTTGCCGGAAACATCGCGCCACCGGCGGCCAACCCGAAAGAAGTGGCCATGGTGGCGGCAAATGACGTATTTGGAGGAATGTTTGGCGCACGCTTGAATATGAACTTGCGCGAGGACAAACATTGGTCCTATGGAGCAAGGAGTGTGCTATCTGCTGCGCGAGCGCAGAGACCCTTCCTGGCACAGGCTCCGGTACAAACCGACAAAACGAAAGAGTCGATGGCGGAGATGAACAAGGAGCTGCGCGGACTGGTGAGCGATCACCCCGTGACCGCGGATGAACTGGTGAAAATCCAGGCGAATGAGACGCTCAGACTGCCTGGATCGCGCGAAACACTTGCGGAAGTCGGGCAATCCATCAATAACGTCGTGCAGTTCGGCCTGCCGGAGAATTATTACGAAACATTTGCCGGGAAGATACGAGCGCTGCAGACGAACGACGTCGAAGATGCCGCCAGGACTATCATCCATCCGGACAACCTGATCTGGGTCGTGGTGGGAGATCGGGCGAAGATCGAGACTGGGATCAAGGAGCTAGAACTGGGAGAGATCCGGATTCTTGATGCTGACGGAAAGCCTGTGCAGCCGTAGATCGATCGTCGTCTGAAAACCAAACATGAAAAAGCTGCAAGCGACTAATCGCTTGCAGCTTTTTGTTTCTTGATCGTCTTTGTGGAGACGCAGCTTCTTCAGCGTAGAGAGACCTTGAAGGAGAAACCCTGGCGTATGGGGCGCAGCGTGCTGCGCCCCTACAGGGAATTTTCCTGAATGTGCGAGGCGGTTGTGAAAAAGCCCGCTTCGCGGACGCTTAGGCTTGCAGGTGCGCCTCGAGGAACCAGAGATCTTTGTCGAGATCGCGGGTGATGGAGGTGAAGAGGTCGGCGGTGATGGCGTCGCCGAGGTCATCGCTCTCATTGATGGCTTGACGAAGAGCGTTGGCGTGATGCGCAACGTTGTGGACCAGCCACTTGAGCTGCGAGGGGCCGTCGGATGCGCCGAGATCCGCTTCCTTCAATCCCGATTTTGCGGTGACTTCGCGGGCCGTGCCGTTGGCGACGCCGCCCAGAGTGGCAATGCGCTCGGCGATGGAATCGGTCTGACCCTCGATATGTTCGGCGACGGAATCGAACAGTTCGTGGAGCGCAATGAAATTAATGCCTTTGAGATTCCAGTGAGCCCATTTGACTTGGGTGAAGAGATCAACGGCATCGGCAAGACGCGCGTTGAGAAGCGCGGTGATGGCCTGCCGATTCGCTTCCGGGACGCCTACACTGCTTTTATAGGTACGAGCTTTCGCGGTTCCTGTTCCAGCCATGGTGACTCCCTCCTTGTGCCTTATTGTTTGCTTCCATGGCGTTGGATGCAAGGGCAATGCAAACGGGTTCATGGCTTGCTTTGCCACCGACGAAGGGCAGATCCCTCGCTGCACTCGAGATGACACCTGATTAGGAACGGCTTGTGCGGAACTAGTTCTGGAGGATGGGGCGAGGCTCGGCGACGTCAGCGTAAAGGGATTCGATGACATCGCGATATTTTTCCTCGACGACGCGGCGCTTGAGTTTGAGGGTGAAGGTGAGGCTGCCGTCATCGAAAGTGAAATCGTTGGGAAGGAGAGCAAAGCGCTTGACGGATTCGTATTGAGCGAGATGGGAGGTGAGGCGGCGGACTTCGGCCTCGATGAGGGAGCGAACCCAGGAATGACTGACGAGTTCGCTGTTGGAAGCGAACTTAATGCCCTGCCCGGCGGCTTTGGCGGAGACGGTAACGGGATTGGGTACGAGGAGAGCGACGATGAATTTGCGCTGGTCACCGAGGACCACGGCGTTAAGGAGATAGGGGCTGGTCTTCAGTGCATTTTCGATAGGCTGAGGGGCGACAAATTTGCCTGCCGCGGTTTTAATGAGATCTTTTTTGCGGTCGGTGATAAAGAGATAGCCGTCTTTATCGATGTAGCCGATGTCGCCGGTGTGGAACCAGCCGTCTTCGGTGAGGACTTCGCGGGTAGCGTCGGGACTTTTGTAGTAGCCCTGCATGACGCAAGGGCCCTTGGCGAGGATTTCGCCGTCTTCGGCGATGCGCAACTGCACGTTCTTGATGGGCTTGCCACAACTGCCGGCGCGGTTGACCGGATAGTTGGAAGTGAGAGTGGGAGAAGTCTCCGTGAGACCGTAACCCTGGTAAATAGGAATGCCGATAGCCCAGAAAAATTCCGCAAGTTCTCGAGCCAGAGGCGCGCCGCCGGAGAAAACGACGCGCAGACGTCCGCCGGTGCCGGCACGAAACTTGGAATAGACGAGGCGGTCGGCAAGAGCCCACTGGAGCTTCACCGGGAATGCGGCGCTTTTTTCGCCGGAGCGCCAGGCCGCCGATTTCGTGGCAACCTCCATGGACCAATCGAAAAGTTTCCGTTTGATGCCGGTAGTCTTGTGGCCCTGCTCGATGATGCGGGTGTAGATTTTCTCGAAGACACGAGGGACGGCGGCGAGGACCGTGGGGCGCAGTTCAAGAAGAGCCTGGGGCAGCGTCTCCACGACGTCCACATAGGCGACGGTAATTCCGGAAAAAATATAGGAATAGTCGATCATGCGGCCGTAGACATGAGCCAGGGGTAAAAAGGAGATGGCCAGGTCCGAGCTGGCATTTAACAGAGACTCGCCCTGACCGTCGGTGACATTGGAGCAGAAGTTGGTATGCGTGAGCATGACGCCCTTGGGCTCGCCGGTGGTGCCGGAAGTGTAAATGAGCGAAGCAAGCTGGCCGGGCAAAACCTGGGAGGAGCGCATGCGATAAGAGGAGATGTCCGCGCCGCCAGCGCTGGCTATCAGCGTTTCATAGCGGAGCGCTTCGGAGGGGAGATCGGTGCCAGCATCGGCGACGACGATCTGTTCGAGTTCCGGGAGATTCGGGCGGCACGCGAGCAGCTTTTGTAATTGCGGAGCACCGGCGACGAAGACGACTTTGGCGCCGCAGTGGCGAAGGATGTAGGTCATGCGGTCGGGGGATTCGTTGAAGTACACGGGGACGGTGATGCCGCCGGCACCGGTGATGGCGAAGTCGGCGGTGTGCCATTCGGGGCGATTGGCGGCGAAAAGGCCGACGCGGTCGCCGGGCTTTACGCCGAGTTCGACCAATGCGGTGGAGAGGCCCGCGACGCGGCGGAGAAATTCTTGAGAAGAGATGGATTGCCATTGACCGTTGGCGCGGACCATCTGTGCGCGAGGATTGGGGACGGAATCAATGGCGTGCAAAAGCCGCGAAGGGAGGGTGCCGTAGTTCATCTGGAAATGTGACTTTACTCCAGCATTTTCAGGAGCGCAATGGAGGGTTGGTTAGCAGGCATGGAGAGTCAGAGCTTGCTCGATGAGGCAGGATGCAACGGTGAGATGCGCCCGCCTCAGAAGGCAGCCGCTACGAGGAACCTGCGCGCCGGCCAGTACTATTCGTAGCGCAAGGCGACCATGGGATCGACGCGCGTGGCGCGGCGGCCTGGAATATAGCATGCCAACACGGCGACTCCGGTCAATACGAGGGAGACAGCGGCGAAAGTGAGCGGATCGCTGCCGCCAACCCCGTAGAGCAGGCGTGCGAAGCTTGAGAGCAGCCGGGTGAGAATAAGCGCGGCGGCGGCGCCGATCGCCAGGCCAGCAAGAACCAGCCGAAGACCTTGTCCGATCACCAGCCGGAAAATATTTTGCTTCGCGGCGCCGAGAGCCATGCGAATGCCGATCTCGTGCACGCGCTGGGCTACAGAATAGGAAACGACGCCGTAGATTCCGATGGAAGCCAGCAGCAACGCCAGAATAGCGAACGCGCCCAGTAGCATCATCGGAAAGCGCTGCGAGGACATGGACTCCGAAACAATCTGTTGCATGGTTTGGACATCATAGACGGGCTGGTCACTGCCTGCTCCGTAGACAGCCGCTTTGATGTCCGGCAGGAGCGTGACGGGTTCGAGCGGAGTGCGAATAACGATCGTTGAGCCGGGATAGTTTACGAGCACCCACTTGTCCGGGTCCTGATAAATCGGAAGGTAGGCTTGAATTTGGGTGTACGCGCTGGGGTCCTGCAGCAACCAATGTCTGACGTGGCCCACGACGCCAACAATCCGGCAAGGGCCCATAGGTGAAAATCCGGCCGATAGCGTCTGAGCGAGCGGGTCACTGTCTGGAAAATATTTTTGTGCGAACACACTGTCGATAATCATCACGCACGGAGTTTTGGTGGTGTCTTCAGGGGTGAATGAGCGGCCCCGAAGCAGAGGGATTCCCATGGCCCTGAAGTAGTCCGGACCTGTGAGAGACATCACGACCCGCGGAGCGCCCTGAAGCGAATCGGGCCGCTGCGCGCCGATCCAGAAGGGCATGGTCCAGCCCTGACCAGTCAGCGGAACCGTGCTGGCGAAATCCGCGGCCTGCACGCCGGGAATGTTCCGAATGCGCTCGATCAACTGCTGATAGGCAATGCGAGTGCTCGCGGCGGTTTTGGTCAGCACATGCGAAACTCCGACTTTGAAGGTGATGATGCGCTGTGTTTCAAAGCCGGGATTGACAGTCCACAAGTGGCGGATAGTTTGCAACAATAGGCCCGCGCCTGCCAGCAGGACGAGGGTCAAAGCCATCTGGACGATCACGAGAGTGCTTTGCGCGCGATGATGGGCGCTGGTCGAGCCGCGGCCGCCTTCCTTCAGGGAGGCTTGCAGATGGGCGTTCCAACTTTTCAAGGCCGGGGCGAGGCCGAACAGAATTCCAACGAAAATCGACACACCCAGGGTAAAAAGCAGCACATAAACATTCACGCCAATGTTCTCGCTGCGCGGCAAGATTCCCGGGAAGGCGGCCAGCACCGGCCTCATCAAGAACATGGAAATGAGGAGTCCCAGTCCGGCACCGGCGAGGGAGAGAAGCACACTTTCCGTGAGTAACTGCCGCACCAAGCGCGCGCGACTTGCTCCAAGCGCCGAGCGAACGGCAAACTCGCGCGAGCGCGCCGCTGAGCGTGCAAGCAGGAGATTGGCGACGTTTGCGCAGGCGATCAGCAGGACTAGGCCCACGGCTCCCACCAGCAGCAGGAGGGTTGCGCCGACGTCACCGACGATTTCCTGCTTGAGGGGCTGGAGGTAAATTCCCAGATCGCGATTGGCATCGGGATAAAGCTGATCCAGACGATTCTGGATCGTATTCATCTCCGCTTGGCCTTGAGAGATGCTCACGCCGGGCTGAAGGCGCGCGAAAGAGAAGATGCCGTCGTGGCCGGCGCGATCGTTGAGTACTAAAGGATCGCTCTGGCCGAGCGGTGTGTAAACATCGGCGTCGTTTTCGAGACGAAACCCTGGCGGGGTGACTCCGACGATGGTGCAATCCACGCCGTCCAAGGTTAGCGACTTGCCGAGCGCCTCAGGGTGACCGTCGAAGTGATTCCTCCACAAACGATTGCTGATGACAGCGACCGGAGTTCCGCCTTGGCGGTCTTCCTCGACCGAGAATTCTCGCCCGAGAGCTAATTCCGCGCCCAGAGTGCTGAAGAAACCCGAGGAGACTTGCTTGGCGTCCAGGTGTTCCGGCGTGCCGGGAGCTGTGAGATCAACGCCCTCCTCCCGGAACGCGGCCATTTGCTCGAAAGAGCGAGCGTCGCGCTGCCAATCCTGAAAGTTAGGGTAGGAAATATACACGCGCGGAAAGCGAGGATTGTTCTCCCACACCATTACTAAGCGATCCGGCTGGAGGAAACGCAGCGGAGCGAACACGACGCCCTCGATTACGCTGAACATGGCGGAGTTGGCGCCGATGCCGAGAGCGAGGGCGAGGATGGCGACGGCGGTGAAGCCGGGATTCTTACGAAGCATGCGCAGGCCGAAGCGAATGTCTTCGAGCAGTTGCTCGAGCCAAACAACGCTCCAGACTTCGCGGGTCTCTTCCTTGGCGCGCGTGACGTTGCCGAATTTGCGCAGAGCCGCATAGCGGGCTTCTTCAGGGGACATGCCGCGTTCGATGTTGTCTTGCGTCTCTCTGTCGAGGTGGTCGCGAATGTCCTGGTCGAGATCGGCCAGCATGCGATTGGCGCGCTTCATGGCTTGGCCTCCTGTTTGGCGGGCCGGAGGATCCGCGCGATCGCTCCAGCGAGCTTGTCCCACTTGGTGGTTTCTAGCACGAGTTGCCTGCGGCCCTTGGCCGTTAGACGGTAGAACTTGGCGCGGCGATTGTTCTCCGAGGTGCCCCCTTCGACGGAAATCCATCCGCGCTTGATGAGCCGGTGGAGGGCCGGGTAGAGCGAGCCCTGTTCGACCTGCAATACTTCGTCGGACTGGAATTCGATGGCCTTGGCGATGGCGTGGCCATGCGCCGGTCCAAACAGCAGGGTGCGGAGAACCAGCAGGTCCAGGGTTCCCTGAAGCAGCTCGATGCGCTCTTTGCGTTCTTTAGTAGACATTCTAGGTGAAGTTACAGCACTTCCAGTAGGATGTCAAGGTGAGGCAGCGTAATCTGAAAACAGTTTTCTGTTCACGAGAGGCGGGTAATTCCGGGAAAGCCGTCAAACCCGGAATCGAAGCTCAGGATTCTTTCGATGCCGTGGCGCTCCATCACCGCCAGATGCACTGCATCGCGTGCGGACATTTGCCGATGACCCATCACAATCTCTTTGGCGCGCTCGGCGATGGAGCGGTCTATGGCCAGCACTTCATCGGTGATTCCGAGTATAGCGTCGAATGCAGGCTGGATAGCTTCGCGCCGATTAATCGCCACGTATCGGTGCAAGATTTCTTGCAACACTTCGGCATCCGTAACCATGCGTTGTCGATCGCTAGTAAGGTTTTCCAGCAGTCGCTGCGCGTCGGCCTTGTGTGGATGGGCAGCGCCAACGAGGTACATGGGAATATTCGAGTCGATCAAAATCACGGATGCGGACCAGCGCCGTATCCACTCTCGATTTCCGCGAGCATTTGGTCGATATCGCTAGACGGATACTCGTAGCGTGCGGCAGCGCGAATCACTTCCAACTTCTTACCTACGGAAGTGACCGGTTCGCGGCGGCGTGCCTGCGCGAGCGCCTGGCGGACCCACTCGGCGATAGTCATGCGGCGGGACCGCGCTACACGCTGAATTTCCCGGTATTCGGGATCCTGTAGAATCACTTGTAGTCGCTTGGCCATGGCATGAGTTTATCTGACTCATGGGCATGAGTCAATATAACGAGCAGCTAGCTATTGCAAATGGATAGTAAGCTAATTTCTGAACATGCATGCGGGCACTCTCTGAGGAGCGCTGGCCCTGATAGACGCGCCAAGATGCTGTGGGAAACGGATTCAGGTTAGCCCCAACAGAGATTAGTGCGGTTTGAACGTCTTACCGGTTTCGAGCAACGTCTTCAGACGTGAAAGAATGCGCGGCCAGCCATCGGCGCAGGCAGCGTAAGTGGGGTCATCGGCGGCCCATTCGTCGTGCGTTACCGTTACCTTGGTGGCTTCGGTCTCGGGCACCAGTTCGATCGTTGCTCGCGACGCTTTTTCATTTTGGCCCATGGCGAAGGTGTACTGAAAGACTTTTGGCGGCTCGAACCGCAAAACCTTGCCTTGAACGTAGGTCATGAGCTTGCCATCGGGCCCTGCGCCGCTCCAGGCAAGCGAGCCGCCGGGTTTGAGGTCGGCCTTAAACTCAGCGCCCGAGAAGATGATGCGGTTGGACTCCGGCGACACAAAGCCTTCCCAGACTTTTTCCGGCGTGGCCGCAATGTAGAAGACAAAGTTCAGTGGTGCTTGATGGGCCATGATTGTGCCGACCTTTCGTGGGTCATGATTATATCCGTAAGCCGGCAGTGAACAAGACTGCAGGAGTTAGCGGGGTACGAGGGGGTAGTCGAGACGACAAGGATTTTAGGATGCGTATCCGTGCCACAACCGCTCTCGCATGGATGCAAAAGGGGATGGCGTGCGTTAGTATGAGCGGCGGAGAGGTTTGTGCATCAGTATGACGACTACGAGCACAATGGCGGAAACTGGGTTGTCCAAAGGGCCGTATCGGGCGGCGCGGGGGACGACGATTTCGTGCAAGGGGTGGCAGCAGGAGGCGGCGCTGCGGATGTTGATGAACAACCTTGATCCCGAGGTGGCGGAGAAGCCGGAAGACCTGGTAGTTTACGGCGGGGCGGGGAAGGCGGCGCGGAATTGGGAATGTTTTCACGCGATTGTGCGCTCGTTGAAGGAGTTGGCGGGAGACGAAACGCTTTTGGTGCAATCGGGGAAGCCTGTAGCGGTGTTTCGGACGCATGAGTATGCGCCGCGGGTTTTGCTGTGCAATTCGAATCTGGTGGGACATTTTGATAATTGGGACAAGTTTCATGAGCTGGACCGCGCGGGTTTGATGATGTACGGACAGATGACGGCGGGAAGCTGGATTTATATTGGCACGCAAGGGATTTTGCAGGGGACGTACGAGACGTTTGCGGCGGCGGCGAAGAAACATTTTGGCGGGTCGCTGGCGGGAAAACTTGTGGTGACAGGCGGGATGGGCGGGATGGGCGGAGCGCAGCCGTTGGCGGCGACGATGAACGGCGCGGCATTTTTAGGGATTGACGTCGACCCGGAACGCATCAAGAAGCGGCTAAAGACGGGCTATTGCGATGTGATGGTGACTTCGCTGGATGAGGCGCTGCGGATTTTGAAGAATGCAGTGCGCAAGGGCGAGGCGACGTCGGTGGGATTGGTGGGAAATTGCGCGGACTTGATTCCCGAGTTGGCAAAACGCGGAGTGGTGCCGGATTTGTTGACGGACCAGACGAGCGCGCACGATCCAATTGGCGGTTACGTGCCGAATGGGATGACGCTCGAGGCGGCGCTGGAGCTGCGCAAGAGCGATACGCAGGAATACAAGAAGCGATCGATGGCGGCGATGGCGCAGCATGTTCAGGGCATGCTGGATTTGCAGAAGCTGGGCGCGGTGACGTTTGACTACGGGAACAATATTCGAACGTTTGCGTTTGAACAGGGCGTGAAAAACGCGTACGACTTTCCTGGATTTGTGCCGGCGTACATACGGCCGCTGTTTTGCGAGGGCAAAGGACCGTTTCGCTGGGCGGCACTTTCGGGTGAGGCGTCGGACATTGCGCGGACAGATCGATTGGTGCTGGAGATGTTTCCACAGAACGAGCATCTGGCGCGGTGGATCAAGCTGGCGCAGAAGCGGGTGAAGTTTCAGGGACTCCCTTCACGGATTTGCTGGCTGGGCTATGGGGAGCGCGACAAGTTTGGTGTGGCGATGAATGAGTTGGTAGCGAAGGGCGAGTTGAAAGCACCGATCGTGATTGGGCGCGACCATCTGGATTGCGGGTCGGTGGCTTCTCCATTTCGCGAGACGGAAGCGATGCGGGATGGCTCGGACGCGATTGCGGATTGGCCGCTACTGAATGCGCTGGTGAGTACGGCGAGCGGCGCGTCGTGGGTTTCGATTCACAATGGCGGCGGAGTGGGGATCGGGTATTCGCAGCACGCGGGGCAAGTGTGCGTTGCAGATGGGACGAAGGAGATGGGCAGGCGGATTGAGCGTGTGCTGACGAATGATCCGGGACTCGGTGTGGCGCGCCATGTGGACGCTGGGTACCCGGAGGCAATTGAGTTTGCGAAAAAGACTGGCGTGAAAGTGCCGATGCAGTCGTAACATACATTCTTCTGAGTCCTAAGAAGGCATTTTCCCACGAATACCTTTCGCGATTGGCCCCGCATCTGAATTGGGGTCAAGAAGGAGGCACCATGTACACCGTTTTGGGAGCCACGGGAAATACGGGATCAGTGGTTGCGCGCAAGTTGCTTGATGAGGGCAAGAAAGTTCGTGTCGTGGGACGGGATATCAAAAAGCTGGCGCCGTTTGTCAGCCGGGGTGCGGAGGCGTTTGCGGCAGATGTTCTCGATACGGATGCGTTGAGTCGAGCGTTCGCGGGAGCTGAAGCAGTGTACGTGCTGATTCCTCCCGACGTGAAGAGCACGGATTACCGTGCACACCAGGAAGAGGTGACTGATTCCATCGCCAAGGCGCTGAAGACGGCCGGCGTCACCCATGCGGTGACACTGAGCAGCTTCGGCGCGGACAAACCGGAAGAGACGGGCCCGGTGCACGGATTGCACAACATGGAGACGAAGTTGGCACGGATTAGCGGGCTGAACGCTCTGCACCTGCGCGCCGGGTATTTCATGGAAAACACTCTGGGACAAGTTGGAGTGATCCAGGGGTTTGGGATGATGGCGGGGCCAGTACGGGCGGATCTTTTGGTGCCGATGATTGCCACGAAAGACATTGGCACCGTAGCTGCGGAGGCGCTGGTGACTTTGGACTTCCGAGGCCAGCAGACGCGGGAGCTCTTAGGCCAAAGGGATATCTCGTACAACGAGACGGCAAGAATCATAGGTGCGGCGATTGGGAAGCCGGCCCTGGGCTACATTCAATTACCGGATGAACAGGTAATCCAGGCGGTGACGGGCATGGGAATGTCCAAGAGCTTGGCCATGCTGCTTTGCGAAATGGCGGGCTCGATGAATAACGGCTACATGAAAGCGCTGGAACCGAGAACGGCGGCGAACACAACGCCAACGTCGTTCGAGACGTTTGTGCAGGAAGCGTTTTTGCCGGCCTATAAGGGGCACGCGGCCAGCGCATAACTAATCGTGGTGCTGCCCTTTCTTGACGCTCGCAAAGTGCAATGATGGCGAGTCTCCTGCATAATACTTGTTGTTGAGCAAACCTCTACTGATTACAGGCGCGTCGCAGTTGTTGACGCTTCGCGGGAGCGGACCGCGGCGCGGCGATTCCCTTTCCAGCCTCGGAATTATTAAAGATGGCGCGCTGCTGGTGCGGAATGGCGCGATTGCGGCGGTGGGCGCGCGCGCGAAGATCGCGGGACTGGCGGAGGCGCGGCGTGCGGAGAAGGTTGATGTTGGCGGACGAGTGGTGCTGCCGGGATTTGTCGATTCGCACACGCACTTGATCCATGCGGGAAGCCGGGCGGAAGAGTACGAGCTGAAGATTACCGGGGCGACATACGAGGAGATTGCCCGAAATGGCGGAGGGATTCTCAACTCGGTGAAGAAATTGCGCGCGGCGACTTCGGCGGAGCTGAAGAAGCGAGCGCTGGCGGCGTTGAAGCAATTTGCGGCGTATGGAACAACCACCGTTGAGGCGAAGAGCGGATACGGGCTGGATGTTGCTAGCGAATTAAAGATTTTGACGTTGCATAAAGAATTGAATACGGAGCAGCCGCTGGAGATTGTTTCGACGTTTCTTGGCGCGCACGTGGTTCCGGCGGAATTCCGCGGCGCGAGCGATGGGACGGAACGATATATCAAACTGCTGACCGAGAAATTGATGCCGGAAGTTGCGGGGCAGAAGCTGGCGGAATTTTGCGATGTGTTTTGCGACCGCGGAGCATTCACGCAGGAACAATCGAAATTTATTTTGCAGAGCGGGAAATGGCGGGGGCTTACGCCGCGCGTGCATGCCGAGCAGCTTACGCGGACAGGAGCGGCGCAGCTTGCGGTGCAACTAGATGCGGCGAGCTGCGATCATCTAGAGCAAGTGAACCGCAGCGACATTCGCGCTCTGGCGGCGTCGGAGACGGTGGCCACACTGCTGCCGGGGTGTGATTTTCACTTGGGATTGAAGAAGTATGCGCCGGCGCGGGAGTTGATTGAGGCGGGGGCAATCGTGGCGCTGGCAACGGATTACAATCCGGGGACGAGTCCGACGCTGAGCATGCCAATGATTCTGTCGCTGGCGTGCACGCAACTGCGCATGACACCGGCGGAAACGATTGCAGCGGCAACGATCAATGCGGCGTATGCGTTGCGTCGGGAAAAACAGATTGGGTCGCTGGAAGTTGGCAAGCAGGCGGACTTGGCGGTGTTCGAAGTGGCTGATTACCGGGAAATTCCTTATTATTTTGGAGTGAATACGTGTTGGATGACTTTGAAGCGCGGCAGCATAATTTACAAAAGTGATGTCGGTAAAAATTGAGGCTGCAGGGGCGCAGCATGCTGCGCCCCTGCAATGGAAGAAAGAGATTCACTAGGCGAGGGGCGTTGAACCAGACGATGAAACGATTGATTGAGTGCGTGCCAAATTTCTCTGAGGGGCGCGATCCCGCGAAGGTGGAGGCGATTGTCGCGGCGATGAGCGGGGTGACGGGCGTGTACGTGCTCGACCGCGAGATGGATGCGGACCACAACCGGTGCGTGGTGACGCTGGCGGGAGAACCCGACGCGGTGGCGGAGGCGGCGTTGCGCGGCGCAGGCAAGGCGATGGAATTGATCGACCTGACGAAACACACCGGCGCGCACCCGCGAGTGGGCGCGACGGACGTGCTGCCGTTCATCCCCATCGATGGAGTGACGATTGAAGATTGCGTGGCGCTGGCGCGGCGGGTGGGCCACGAACTGTGGGCGCGGCACCGCATTCCCGTGTTTTTTTACGAGGCGGCGGCGACGCGGCCGGACCGTGTGAACCTGGAAAATGTGCGGCGCGGCCAATTCGAAGGGCTGCGCGAGGAGATGAAAAACAACCACGACCGGCAGCCGGACGTGGGCGAGCCGAAGGTACACCCGACGGCCGGCGTGACCGTGGTGGGCGCACGGAAATTTCTCGTGGCTTACAACGTGAATTTGAATACCGCGGATATCAGCATCGCGAACAAGATTGCCAAGGCCATCCGGTTTTCTTCGGGCGGGCTGCGGTACGTGAAGTCGATGGGTGTTGAGCTGAAGGCGCGGAATCTGGCGCAAGTGTCGATCAACTTGACGGACTACGAGCAGACGCCCATGCATCGCGTGTACGAAATGGTGAAGCGCGAAGCGGCACGCTATGGCGTGATGCCGGTGGGCAGCGAAATTGTCGGCCTGGTGCCGAAAAAAGCGATTGAGATGGCGGCGGACTTTTTTCTGCAATTGGAGAACTTCTCGCCCGCGCAGGTGTTCGAAAATAAGCTGCAAGCCGCGCTGACGGGCACGCCGATGGAGCCAAGCAAGGATGGCAAGCTGGCTTCACTCGCGCGGCCGTTTTTGGATGCAGTGGCTGCGCCTTCGGCAACACCGGGAGGCGGAAGCGTTGCGGCGTTCGCTGGAGCGCTGGCGGCGGCTCTGGGACAGATGGTCGCGGGACTTTCACGCAAGAAAAAAGCGCAGGCGGCATTTGTCGACAAACTTTCGGCGGCTTTAGATGAGTTGCGCCGGACAATGGATGAGTTAACGGAAGCCATCGACCGGGATGCCGCTTCGTATGATGCGGTGATGGCGGCGTTCAAACTGCCGGAGGGCGATGCGCAAGAGAGGCGAAGAAGAGAAGAAGCAATTCAGAAGGCCACGCGGGGAGCGGCGGAGGTTCCGTTGCAGGTGGCAGAACGTACCGTTGTACTTTTCGAACGCCTCGGACAACTAGATGCTATCGCGGCGGCATCCATGCGGTCAGACTTGGAAGTAGGAAGAACGATGGCGGCGGCAGGCGCGCGGGGGGCTTTGGCGAACGTCGAAATCAATCTCGACGGCATAACGGACGCCGGATACGTGCAGAGCATGCGGGCCAAAGCAGCGGCACTGCGCGAACGGCTGGAAAAGACGCCGCAGGCTACAAACGCGTAGAATAGAAGTTCCCCCCACCCCGAAAGGAGCACCACATGAAACTGACCACGAAGATGAGCAGGTTCGTGGCCGTGACTATTTTGATGGCGATGACGATGGCCATGCCGAAGCCGGCGCGTGCCAAGCTCGGTTCCGACACGATCGCGCTGTTCCCGCAGGAGATTGGGGAATTTGCGTATGCGGACCTGAAGAAGGCGCGCACGCTGAAGTGGTTCCCGCAGCTCCAGGAGCAGATGTTGCCGGACCACTTCCGGCAGTTTGAAAAGTTTCTCGCTGCTGCTGGAGTGGACCCGAATACGCAGGTGGACGAACTCGCCTGGGGGCTGGTTCCGGAAGGCGTAACGGCGAAGACTGAAGGTACCGGTTCGACGTCCGTGCCTACAGGCGAGCAAGTCGTGGGCATCGCGCTGGGTAACTACAATCCGGATTCCACAGAAGCGTATTTCAAGCAGCAAAAGCTGCCGACATCCAAGAACCACGGGTACACGCTTTACGCGTTCGGAACAGGCGCAGGCCCGAACGACTTGTTCTTTTTCTTCATCGACTCGAACAAAGCCGCGTTCGGCCACCGCGCGCAGCTCGAAAAGATGATCGGAGTGCGCTTCGGCGAAGATCAGGGATTGCTGTACAACGATAAACTCTTTCCGCTTATCAATGAAGCCAACGGTGGAAGCGTCGTGTGGGCGGTCCTGAATCCGGCGTATACGCGGCTGGCGATGCAGCAACTGGCGCCGGAGGTTCAGCAGTTCCCGGAAGCTGCGAAACTCGTGACGCGCATGCAGAGCATGCTCATCAACGTGGACTCCAGCAGCGGCCTTGAGGGGAAATTCCAAGCGGTGTGCGGCTCGGTGGAAGATGCCAACACCATGGGACAACTGCTGCAAGCCGGCTTTCTTTACAAGAAATACCAGTCCGGCAAAGACAATCCCGAGCTTGCGCAACTGCTGGATCAGGCGCGGGTGACGCCGGCGGGTGACCGAGTGATCCTGCGGATGACGCTGAGCGATGATCAGATGACATCGCTGATCCAGCACAACACATTCGCACTGAAGAACTAGGACGTGGGTTAGAAATATCGACTGGAATCAGAGGCCAGACAGGGCGACCTGTCTGGCTATTTTTTAATGGAGCAAGTTCACGCGGCGGAGGAAGCAGGGCCGAGGTATTTCGTCAAGCGCGTGACTGCGGAGCCGCCCTGTGTTTCGTACTGGACGCGGTCGACGCCGCTCCATGCGCTTGTACCGGCTGAATTGCCGCCGAGTTGCGCCGCGAAACCTGCGATGGTATCGAGCCCCACGGCCGGGGCGGATTCGCCTCGGTGAGCGAGCGCGACCTCGATACGGTCCGCAAAGCGAGTAAGAGAAACTTCCAGGTGGGGATGCCCGGCGTCAAGATTCTGGAAGGCTTGTTCACAGGCTGCGACGACGGTGAATTGGAGGCGCGCAACCGCTGGGTTTTCCATACCTGCGCCATCGGCAAGATAGCGGGCCACGCCACCCGCGGCGGCAGCCAGGCGCGAGTCTGCGTCGATCTGCAAGCAGATGGTCTTGGGCTCAGTAGCCACGGTCATTGGCGAGTGGAACATCACAGGCTTCCCGGCAGTCCGGGCAATAGTACAAACCGTCCATGCAGAGGCGCACTTGCACCTGGCCCTTGCAGATGGTGCAGTATTTTTCGCAAGTGCAATACTCTTCCGTTTTGTCGCACTGCGTACATAGAATCTGTGCGGGCATGAGAGCCTCCGGAAAAACTGTACCTGAGCATGGGACAAGGCGGCAAGGCGGACGTCATCGCGCGACGCGAGTCTTTCACCTGTGCAACGCCTGCGCCGCAGTCTCTTGAAAGCGCGTGCGTGCCGCTTTTTTTGACGCTACTGGGGGTACATGCTAGTATCGGGTTCTGCCTGAGCGAACGGAATGGAATCCGCTACAACTCCTGTCACTAGTGCGCTGCGTAAGACAGCGCTAAACGCAACGCACCGCCGTCTGGGCGCGAAAATGGTGGATTTCGGCGGTTGGGATATGCCGGTGGAGTACCCGTCGAGCGGCGGATTGATCGCGGAACACAAGGCAGTTCGCGGCAGCGTGGGGCTCTTTGACGTGAGCCACATGGGTGACATTCGGATTCACGGAACGAGCAAACCGGGCGGCGCGCTGGCCGCCGTGCAACACATCAGCATGAATGACGCTTCGCAGTTGGCCATTGGGCAGGCTCATTATTCCGCGATGCTCTATCCGCAAGGCACGTTTGTCGATGACGTGATCGTTCACCGGCTGGGCGAGGACGATTTTTTACTGGTCATTAACGCGGGCACCCGGGAGAAGGACATAAACTGGGTGCGCAAGAATACCAATGGCTTCGACTGCGTGGTCCAGGAGTTGAGCGACGCGTACACGCAACTGGCGATTCAAGGGCCGCGCGCGGTGAATGTGTTGCAGAAATTGACCGATGCTGACCTAGGCGGGATCAAGAACTACTGGTTCACCCATGGGACGGTGTGCGGGCTGAAGAACACGCTGATCGCACGCACAGGATATACCGGCGAGGACGGCTTCGAGATTTATGTGCCGTCGGATGTGGCTACAAGTGAGCGCGTGTGGAACGAAGTAATGGAAGCGGGGCGGGAATTCGGCATTGTTCCTTGCGGACTTGGCGCGCGAAACACTTTGCGATTGGAATCGAAGATGGCTCTGTATGGGCATGAGATCAGCGACAAGATCAATGTCTGGGAAGCGGGACTGGACCGTTATTGCAAGATGGAGAAGGGCGATTTTATCGGGCGAGCGGCATTGGAACGCGCAAAGACTGCAGGATTGAAGCGCACGCTCGTGGGTCTAGAGATGGTTGACCGCGGGATTGCGCGTGACGAATACTGTTGCTGCAACGAAGCGGCTGAGGCCATCGGAGTGATCACCAGCGGCTCGCCGTCGCCGACGCTTGGAAAAAACGTCGCGCTGGCCTACGTGCCACCGGCGATGGCCGGCGTTGGAACGACGGTTTACGTGGAGATTCGCGGCCAGAAGTGCAAGGCCCGGGTGGTTCCGACTCCGTTTTACAAGCGGCCAAAGAAGGCCGCCGCACCGCAAACAGCAAAGACTGTCTGACACGAATCGAAAGGAGTGGTCTGATGGCATATCCGGCGAACTTTCGTTATACGAAGGAACATGAATGGGTGGATGTAAAGGGCGACGTGGCGACGATTGGAATCACAGATTATGCACAAGGTGAACTGGGCGATGTCGTTTTCGTGGAACTACCCAAGGTGGGCGCCAAGATCGAGGCGGGAAAATCGTTCGGCACGGTGGAGTCCGTGAAAGCGGTGAGCGAGATTTACGCGCCCGCGGCTGGAGAAGTCGTGGAAGCGAACCCCGATTTGCACGATAAGCCAGAGAAGCTGAATAGCGATCCGCACGGCGCGGCCTGGCTGATCAAAGTGAAGCTGGCAAATCCAGCCGATGTTGGCAGCTTGATGGATGCAAAAGCGTATGAGGCGTTCATCGCGGAGAAAAAGAAGGAAGCTTCGGCCTGATGCGCTATCTCCCCAAGAGCCCCGCCGAGCGGCAGGAAATGCTTACCGCTATCGGGGCCAAATCGATTGAAGAACTTTTTTCGAGCGTTCCCGAACGCTACCGGCTGCGGAAGGCTTTGAATCTGCCCGGACCGATGTCCGAAGCGGAAGTCATCGGCTATTTCAAAGAGCGCGCGGCGGAGAATTCGTGCGGATACACGAGTTTTCTTGGCGCCGGCGTTTACAACCACCTGCGGTCGGTGGTTACAGACACCATCATCCAGCGCGGCGAATTCCTGACTTCCTACACGCCGTATCAGGCGGAGATCACCCAAGGGACACTACAGGCGATCTTCGAATTTCAAACGCTGATGTGCCAGCTAACGGGGCAGGAAGTCGCCAACGCGTCGATGTATGACGGATCGACGGCGACGACGGAAGCGGTGTTGATGGCGGAAAGACTGACGGGAAAGCAGCGCGTGCTGGTGGCGCGGTCGGTGCATCCCGAATATCGAGAGGTTTTGAAAACGTATGCGAAGAATTCCGGGCTGCACGTCGAAGAAATTGCCTACGCCGAAAATGGCACCGTCGACCACAAGGGATTGCACGAAACTCTGAAGAAAAATGATGTCGCGGCGGTGGTCGTGCAATCGCCGAACTTTTTTGGAGCGATCGAACCTGTAGCAGCTCTTGCAGTGGCCGCGCACGGCCACGGAGCGCTGCTGGTCACGGCGATTACGGAAGGGGTTTCGCTGGGACTCGTGCGTCCGCCAGCGGAAGCCGACATTGTGGCGATGGAAGCACAGAGCTTTGGCTTGCCGCCGAGTTATGGCGGGCCGTTCGCGGGTGTGATTGCTTCGCGCGAAAAGTTTGTGCGTCAGATGCCGGGGCGGCTTACCGGGCAGACGACGGATTCGGAAGGCCGGCGCGGATTTGTGTTGACGCTGGCGACGCGCGAGCAGCACATTCGCCGCGAGAAGGCCACTTCGAATATCTGCACGAATCAGGCGCTTTGCGCGCTGGCGGCTACTGTGCATCTTACGCTGCTGGGTAAGGAAGGGCTGCGCGAGATGGCGCAGCAAAATCTCTCGAAGGCGCAGTTTGCGCTCGCTGAGCTGGAGAAAATTCCGGGAGTGCGGCGCACGTTCGATGCGCCGTTTTTCAACGAGTTCACGGTGGAATTGCCGCGGTCGGTGAAGATTGTGAATGCGCACCTGCTACGCGAGAAGATTATCGGACCGTTTGTGCTCGGGACGGCGTATCCGGAGCTGACGAAGCACGCGCTGGTGTGCGTGACGGAAACCACCACGCGGAAACAGATCGAACATTTCGCGGGTTGTTTGAAGCGAGCGCTCGAGCAACCTGTTTAGGTTAAGGCCACGACGTAAGGGCGCAGCATGCTGCGCCCCTACAAAGAAGGGCGCGCAGACGAGAGCGATGAAAGACAAAATCAAAAAGGCGTCGCGGCACACCAGTCAGAGCGAAGGGCTGATCTTCGAGCAATCCTCGCCGGGAAAGCGCGCATTCGAACTGCCGCCGCTCGACGTGCCTGGCGCCGACCCCGCAAAAGCGCTGGGAACAAATCACCGGCGCGAAGGCGTCGAAGGATTCCCGGAAGTCAGCGAGATCGAGGTGATCCGCCATTTTACGCGGCTTTCGACTTGGAACTACGCCATCGACCTGGGAATGTATCCGCTGGGCTCCTGCACCATGAAGTACAACCCACGTGTGAACGAATTTGTGGCGCGGCTCGATGGTATCGCCACCGAGCATCCGTATCAGCCGCAGGAACTGTCGCAGGGTTGCCTGAAAATCATGCGCCTGCTGGAGCAGTGCTTGCTGGAAATCACGGGGATGGATGCAATCGCGCTGCAGCCCGCGGCGGGAGCGCAGGGCGAGTTGACGGGTCTCTTGCTGATTCGAGCGTATTTACAAAAGCAGGGGAATCCACGCAAGAAAGTTTTGATTCCCGACTCCGCCCACGGAACGAATCCCGCAACGGCTGTCATTGCGGGCTACGAAGTCGAGAACATCAAGTCCGAATCGCACGGGCAGATCGATGTCGAGAAACTCCGCGAGCTGGTGACGGAAGACGTCGCGGCGCTGATGCTCACAAACCCCTCGACGCTGGGCATTTTCGAACAACGCATTCCGGAGATTGCGGAGATTCTGCACGGCAAGGGCGCGCTGCTCTACATGGACGGTGCAAACATGAACGCGCTTGCGGGCGTGACCCGGCCTGGCGATCTTGGCGTGGACGTGATGCACCTCAACCTGCACAAGACTTTTTCCACACCGCACGGCGGAGGCGGGCCTGGCGCGGGTCCCGTGGTGATGAAGAAGATTCTCGAACCGTTCCGGCCGGTGCCCATCCTGGTCGAAAAAGAGGGCGGGAAGCTGGCGCTCGAAAATGTGCGCCCGGATTCGATCGGGCGGGTAAAAGCGTTCAGCGGAAATTTCGGCGTACTAGTGCGCGCACTGGCTTACATCCTTGCGTATGGTCCCGGCGTGAGGCAGGCGACGGAAGATGCCGTGCTCAACGCCAACTACATCCGGAAAAAACTCGAAGGCGTTTTCGATTTACCCTATTCCCTGCCCTCGATGCACGAAGTGGTGTTCAGCGACGCAATTCAGAAAAAGAACGGCGTGAATACCATGGATATCGCCAAGCGGCTGATCGACTATGGATTTCACCCGTACACCACGGCGTTTCCCCTGATCGTGCCGGGCGCTTTGATGATCGAACCGACAGAATCGGAATCGAAGGAAGAGTGCGATCTGTTCATCGATGCCATGCGCGCGATTGCTGAAGAAGCGGCAACGGACCCCGAACTTGTGAAGACCGCGCCGCACACCACGCGCGTGCGCCGTCTCGACGAAGTTGGCGCTGCTCGAAGACCTGTTTTGCGCTGGAAGCCCGCGACTACCCTTGGCGAGGCGGCAGACTAACCCCGCATAACTGCCGCGAGGATAGGCAGATTCTTGGCAAGCTGCCGTTATTACACACTTTCTTCGATTTGGTTCAAAGCACAAGCACTTCACCACCTGCCATTTTTTCTTCCATTCCCTGCTAGAATTGACGAAGAAATTTTGCTGCTCCGGCTGATGGCTGCATGACACCCGCTCTCGAAGCCTGGCTCCCAAAATCGATACTGCTTCTGCGCGGCTACGACCGCCACAAATTCCTTTCTGATTTGATCGCTGGAGTGACCGTCGGGCTCGTGGCTCTGCCGCTGGCGATGGCCTTTGCCATCGCGTCGGGAGTTTCGCCCCAAGCCGGGATTTATTGCGCGATCGTGACCGGCTTTGTGATTTCGGCCCTCGGCGGATCAAAAACGCAAATCGGCGGGCCTACAGGCGCATTCGTCGTGGTGGTTGCAGGAATCATCGCGAAACACGGCATCGACGGCCTTTTCATATGCACCATGATGGCGGGCGTGTTGCTCGTGCTGCTAGGCGTGACCGGCATGGGCACGGCAGTGAAGTATTTTCCCCGTCCCGTGGTCATCGGTTTTACGAACGGAATTGCAATTCTGATTGCCAGTACGCAAATCCGTGATTTCTTCGGATTGCGCATGGACCACGTTCCCGGCGACTTTTTTCATCGCATGCAAGCGTACGGGCAGGCGTGGAAGACAATCTCGATTCCTGCAACGGTTCTGGCTATCGTTTCCGTTGCGGTAATGATTTTCTGCCTAAAATACGCGAAGCGCATGCCAGGGGCGATTCTTGTGACGTTCGGCGCGACAGCCATTGTAGCGCTGGCGCATCTTCCCGTGGAAACCATTGGAACGCGGTTTGGCGGGATACCCAGCGGTTTGCCGGCGTTCGCTGTGCCGCACTTTCATTACGACGTCTTCCGTCAGCTGCTTTCCTCCGCGTTTACAGTGGCCATGCTGGGCGCCATCGAGTCACTCATGTCCGCGGTGGTTTCCGATCGCATGAGCAACGACAAACACAATCCCAACGTGGAGTTAATCGCGCAAGGCGTGGCGAATATCGTTTCGCCGCTCTTTGGCGGGCTGCCGGCCACGGGCGCGATTGCACGTACGGCGACGAACGTCCGAGCCGGCGCTAAGACACCAGTTGCGGGAATGATCCACGCGCTCACACTGCTGGCCATCGTGCTGTTCGCCGCGCCGCTGGTGAAAGACGTGCCGCTGGCCGCGCTCGCGGCGATTCTGATGATTGTGGCCTACAACATGGGCGAGTGGCAGGAGATCCCGGAGATTTTGAAGCTGTCTGCAGCCGACATCGCCGTGTGGCTGCTGACGATGACGCTAACGGTGGTCACCGACCTGACCTTTGCGGTGGAAGTTGGAATGGTGCTGGCGGCACTCACTTTCATTCGCAAGGTTTCGCGTACGACCACGGTCGCGGAAGTGACGAAAGATTACGTCGAGGACAGCCGCGTACACGTGTTGCAGGGCAAGGACATTCCCGATTACGCAACGGTTTTCCGTATTCACGGACCTTTTCTCTTCGGCGCGACCGATAAATTCGCCGACATCCTCAGCCGTCTGGACAGCATGCCCCCGATTGTAATTCTGCGGCTGAGAAATATGACGGCGATCGACGCCACCGGACTCGGAGCGATTCGCGATCTGGCCGACCAGCTCCATGCCAAGGGACGCTCACTGCTGCTTTGCGGCGCGCGCGAGCAACCGGCTGCGCTCATGAAGCAGGCGGAATTTGAACGCCATGTTGGCACGGAAAATATCTGCGGGAGCATCAGCGAGGCGCTTGAACGAGCGGCCGAGGTTCACCAGAGGTATCATGCCCGCGGCCTTGCTGAGCCAAGCGACAAAGAGGTCCTGTCCAGGTAGAGCCTCGCACTCCCCTGGAGCGGAACCGGCCCACGATCCGCGCACGCTTTCGTTCTTTCCGGCGTAAGGATTCAATCACAAAACATTCATATTTTTTGACACAGAGGACACTTCGGGTTTCCCCTCCTGTAACAAACTCTGCCTAGTCTCTACTCCGGGACGATTGTTTCGATCCTCTTCCCACAACAAAGGAGATTCTCTTGAGACAAAGATTGCTAGCCGTAGCGCTGTCGATCGGGTTGATCGGCACGACTCTTCCCGCATCAGCCCGCGCCAACGATGAACATGGCGACGGACACAGAATCAAGCACGTTCTCCTCATCAGCATTGATGGGATGCACGCAGTTGATTACGAAAACTGCGTGGCATCCAACACCTGCCCGACCTTGGCCGCCTTGGGCAAGACGGGTGTGAACTATACCCGTACGACTACTTCCCGGCCGTCCGATTCGTTTCCCGGCTTGATGGCGCTGGTCACCGGCGGCTCACCGAGAACAGTCGGCGCGTTCTACGACGTGGCTTACGATCGCGTTCTGGCACCACCGAAGATTGCTACGGGCAACCAACTGCCGGGCGGGGATTGTGTCGTAGGTCAAATCCATCGGAACTCAGACGGATCAACCGGAACACAGACCGAATACGAGGAAGGCAACGAATTCGACCAGACGCAGCTCAACGGCCGCCCCTTTCCCCCGACCAGTCCGCTGGATGCCATCGACGGTGGCGTCAAATCCATCAATCCCGACAGGTTGATTCGCGATCCGTTCAACAACTGCCAACCCGTTTACTCCTGGAACTTCGTTCGCACGAACACCATTTTTGGCGTGATCCACGCCATCGGCGGTTACACGGCCTGGTCCGACAAGCACGCTGCTTACGCGTCCGTTTCCGGCCCCACCGGAACCAATCAACCCAGCAACGTGGATGATTACTATTCGCCGGAAGTGAACTCTCTCCAGATTGTCCTGCCAGGGCTTACGACGGCTAATGGTTTTGACTGCGGCAAGCTTGTTCCCAATGGCGATGACTGGACCACTGATTTCGATGCCATCAAATGCAACGACCAACTGAAGGTCAACGCCGTACTCAACCAGATCCACGGTCGGACTCACCTCGGTACAGGCAGGGCTCCCGTCCCGGTAATCTTCGGCATGAACTTCCAGGCGGTCAGCGTTGGACAGAAGTTGATTGAACCCAAATCCGCTGTCAGGACCGACGCAAACACCGGCGGTTATGAGGATGCCGAGGGTACACCGAGACCCAAAATGCTGGCCGAAATCCAGTTCGTGGATGCGGCGATCGGGCAGATGGTCGCTGCGCTCAAAGAGGAAGGCCGTTTTGAGTCGACCGCGATTATCATTACCGCAAAGCATGGTCAGTCGCCGATCGACCCGAACCGTTTCTTCCCCATTCCGGGCAATTCCGGCAACAACGGCACGCCGCCGTCTGGGATCATCGGATCTCTTCTCCCGGCAGTTTACAAAGACCCCAATAACGGTCTCGGACTCGCCGAGGACGACATTTCCCAGATCTGGCTGGCAGATTCAAGCCGAACCGGAGACGCTGTAACGGCTCTGGAGAATGCCTCGACAGCGATCGGACTGGGACAGATCTACTTCGGCGCCTCACTGAACACTCTCTTCAACCCGCCTGGCGTGCCGAATAACCCCGGACCCTGCTGCAAGCTTCGGGAAGGCGGCGACCCGCGTACTCCCGACGTCGTCGTGATTCCAAACGTCGGCGTGGTCTATACCGGAAACCTAAAGAAGCAATCCGAACATGGCGGCTACGCTTGGGATGACACCAACGTGATGCTGCTCGTCTCGAACCCGGACATCCGGCCCAAGACCCTTCACAGCTTCGTGGAAACCGCTCAGGTGGCTCCCACGATCCTGCAACTGCTGGGACTCAACCCGAGTGCGCTGGATGCCGTGAGGGCGGAAGGCACGCCGGTTCTGCCGGGCCTGGACACGGACCGATAGGCACATTGTAGTCAGTAGTATTGAATCGCTCATACGGAGCGGGCGTTGGTGCAGCGCCCGCTCCTTTTTTTGCCACAGCCCAGACAGAGACGTGAACGTTCGCAGGCCGGGTCCATCTGATTTTCTTTCTAGAGGGCGAATCGAACGCTGTCGAGGATCGAGGAAAAGGTCTTGTCGTAACTGTCGTAGGCGGATTGCGGAGCGACGCACACGAAATAGACCAAGCCTTGAGGACGCAGAACAGTCAGGACCCAATCGGTTTCCTGCCCACCGGCGAGCGAATCATTGCTCAGGTAGGTGGATAGACCGGGCTGGCCGTTAAGCCGGACGTGCGTTGACTGGTGCGTGATTTTCATGCTCGGATTTGCTTGCTCCAGGGTGCCGATGAGTTGGTGCGTGGCGTTTTCCAGCGCGTCGGAGGCGCTGGCATCCTCCTTCAGCGGCATTACGCCCACGGTCAAGCCATACGCCAGCCCGGTGTGGCTATCCCCGCCTTGCAGTAAACCGCCTTCCGGCGCGAAGGTGACTTCCCCACTGTTGCTGTCGCCGTATTTTTTCCAATTGTCAGGATATCTGAGCGTGTAGGAGCTCGCCTGATAGGTCGCGAAATTGCCCGAAGGGGCTGCCGGTGGCGCACCACCCGCGGCGACCGCTCCCACGCCGGAACTGACTTTCTTTGCCAGAGGCAAAGCCAACACTTCGCGCTTGATGGCTTCAAATTCGGCAGAATCGCGTTTGGCGTTCGCGGGAGGGCCGCCAAGCTTGGCAACCTCTTCATCAACTCTTGCAAGGCGATTGTCGGGGCTGGGATGATCGGAGAAGAATTGCGGGAGCGCCTTGCCCTTGCTCTCGGCTTCCAGCTTCTCGAAAAACTGAGCCATGGCGCGAGGATCGTAGCCCGTGTCGTAAAGCACCTGGGTGCCCATCACGTCGGCTTGCGTCTCCGCAGCGCGCGAATAGTGAAGCAGTAGCGACCCTGCGCCAAACGACACGCCTTCCGAAAGCACAGCGCCGCCAAGACCACCCCCGAACAGTCCGCCGAAGATACTAGCCGCACCCTGAACCAGCGAGGACTTCGATGCTTGTGCGGTCCCATGGCGCAGCGCCACATGCGACAGCTCATGGGCCATGATTCCAGCGAGCTGCGATTCATTGTCGGCGGCCTCGATGGCGCCGCGATTGATGAAAACGTATCCACCCGGCAGGGCAAAGGCATTGATCGCCTTATCGTTTACGCAATGGAACTCGAAGGGATACTGCACTCCGCCGGTCGGAAGCTTGGACGCCAGCCGGAGGCCGAGCTGCGTGAGATATGCATCTATTTTGGGATCGTTACAGAGCGGAAGCTGCTTTTCGGCCTGCTGCGCGAATTGCTTGCCTTCTTGCACGTCCGTCTGCGGCGAGTAGATATTCCATGGTGGTTTTAGTTGCGTGCGCTGAGCCGAAACACCGGGCACAAAAAGTAAAAAGAGAACACCCAGCAGCGTGAAATATCGCATGCTCCGGCGACCCCGAGGAGATGGCGGACTGCCAGGGAAATTCGCGCTGGATTTCTGGAGTCTCATCCGGCCCTCCGCCAATGGTTGCATTGCAGCCATCAAACACATGATTTCCTGCTTAGTTGCGCGTCCGAACGAGCCTGGCCGCCTTAAAGCTCGGGCTGATGGTAAAAACAATACTCTTCAGAAGTACTTTACACCGGGGAGCGGAGAAAAGAAAAAAGCCCGGGCGCTGGTGCGCCCGGGCGGAATCAGAGAGAGAAGAAAAGCGTTGTTTAGCGAGCCATACGCGGCGTGGGTTCCGGCGCAGCCGTGACGCTCGGCGCATCCGCGGTTTTGCCGCTGCGCGCTTGCGCCTGCCGGGAGGCAACCGTGGGTTCCGGACGGCGCGCCGGCATGGCCAGGTTTTCACCCTCGCGAACGAATGTCAGACGGTCGTGTTCCTTGTTCCAATCGATGCAGACCAGGTCGCCGAGGTGGACTTGTTCGGTGGCCAGAAGGTTCGCCAGGGGATAAACGATGTGGCGCTCGATGGCCCGCTTCAGATGGCGCGCGCCGTAGCGCTGATCGGTGCCCTCTTGCAAGAGGAAGTCTCGGCCGCAATCCGTGACGCGAAACAGGAACTGGCCCTTGGCGGTTTCCAGGACGCGCTGCTGCACCTGCCCCAGCTCGATTTCCAGCACTAGTTCAAGCTGCTCGCGCCGAAGCGGATGGAAGACCACCACTTTGTCCAGGCGGTTCATGAATTCAGGAGAGAATTTGCGGCGCGCGGCTTCCACGGCTGTGCGCTCGACCTTTTCGTCCATTCCAGCGGCAGGCTTGTCCAGGGGCTGAACGAAACCCATTCCGCCCTGCATCATTTCCGAGATTTCCCCGCTGCCGAGGTTCGAAGTCAGGAAGATCACCGTCTGCGAGAGGTCCACACGGCGATTGTCGCCCAGGGTTAGAGTCGCCTTATCCAGCATGCCCAGCAGAAGCTGCCAAAGGGCGTCCGAGGCCTTCTCGATTTCATCGAATAAGAGAAAGCTGAGCTTTAAGTCATCCCGATGGCTCTTGGCCAGCTCTTCCTGGGTGATCAGCGGATGTGTTTCGCGATGGCCCAGATAGCCTGGAGGTGAACCAATGAGCTTGGCGATTTCGTGCGAATGTTGAAATTCCGCGCAGTCCACCTTGATGATGGCGCGGGGGTCGCCAAACAGGATCTCCGCCGCCGCCTCGACGATGCGTGTTTTTCCCGATCCGGTCGGCCCAAGGAAGAGCAGATTCCCAACAGGGCGCCCCGGGGAATTCAATCCGGCGCAGAAGACCTGATACATATCGACCAGAGACTGCACGCCTTCCGCTTGTCCGACGATCTTAGCCCGCAAAGAACTCTCGAAATCGCGCGTATCGGTGCTGCGAATGGTGGGATCGAGTTGATGTCGAACGGCTGCTCTCATTTCCTGAGTCCTTCTTCGCGTCCGGCTCGTCCAGACGCTAGCGCGTCTCAAAGATGCGCTACGTTGAGATAGTGCATGGGGAGTGCCAATTGGCGTAGGAATCGTGAGCTCTTAAAAGTCGCGCTAAGTCAATGAGATACAGATGTTGCAGTTCAGGAAACTGTCTCAGGCGCTGAGACAGTGTTTCATCTCCGTACAAAGTGAGAGAGGCGAAACACTTTGTGTCAGCGAACAAACGACAAAAAGGGGCGTTGAGCAATCGCCCAACGCCCCGGATATTTCAAGTAGCTCTTGAAGTATGTTCAGCGATCTTGTTTCTTGCGCCCCTGCGGAGCGGCGCCTGGCGTCGCCAAAGGCAGCGCTGTACGCGATTTGCGCTCTTCCGCGACCATTTCTGTTGGGATGTCGGCCGATCTGCCGTCTTTGGCCTCGACACTGGCTGCTTGGCTTTCGATCCGCGCGGGCGCTTTGTTTACCAGCGCGCCTTCACCTTCGCGCATGAAGGTGAGCTGATCTTGCTCGCGGCTCCAATCTATGCAGACCAGGTCGCCGAGGTGTACCTGTTCGGTGGCTAACAGATTCGCCAAGGGATAGACAACGTGACGCTCGATGGCGCGTTTCAAGTGGCGCGCGCCGTAGCGCGGGTCGGTGCCTTCTTGCAAGAGGAAGTCACGCCCCGAGTCGGTGACACGGAAAAGGAATTGGCCTTTGGCGGTCTCCAGAACGCGCTGCTGGACGTGCCCTAGTTCGATTTCCAGCACTTCCTCGAGCTGTTCCCGTTTGAGCGGGTGGAAAACCACGATCTTGTCCAGGCGGTTCATGAATTCTGGGGAGAACTTGCGCCGCGCGGCTTCCATCGCAGTCCGTTCGACTTTCTCGTCGAGCCCGGAAATTGGCTTATCGATTGGCTGGATGAAGCCCATGCCACCTTGCATGAGTTCCGTGATCTCGCCGCTACCCAGATTCGACGTTAGGAAAATCACCGTTTGTGACAAATCCACACGGCGGTTGTCGCCCAGAGTCAGAGTGGCTTTGTCCAGCATGCCCAGAAGCAGTTGCCACAAAGCATCGGAAGCCTTTTCGATTTCGTCGAAGAGCAAAAAGCTCAGTTTCAGTTTGTCTGTGTGGCTCTTGGACAATTCTTCCTGGGTGATCAGCGGGTGCGTTTCGCGATGTCCCAGATAGCCCGGAGGCGACCCGATCAATTTAGCAATCTCGTGCGAGTGCTGAAATTCGGCGCAATCCACCTTAATGATGGCGCGCGGATCTCCGAACAGGATCTCGGCGGCGGCTTCCACCATGCGCGTCTTGCCCGAACCCGTCGGCCCGAGAAACAGGAGATTCCCAACCGGGCGGCCCGGTGAATTCAATCCGGCGCAGAAAACCTGATACAGGTCCACCAGCGCCTGGACGCCTTCCTCTTGCCCAACGATCTTGGCGCGCAACGAGGTCTGAAAATCGAGCGTGCTGGTGCTGCGCTTATTGGGATCGAGTGAAAGGATATAGTCTTTCATGGCCGCCTCCTAGCGCCCCAGCCCATGCTGAGACGCATTGCTGAATCGCCCGCGTCCACGGTCAAACTGGTCGAGTTTGACCTGAATGGTCGACTGCAGAAGCCGCAACTGAAGCAGCAGATCCTGCGCCACCGAGGGTGATTCAGAAATCGGGAGGAGCGGAGGGAAAAAATCCGCCAGGTCGAGACTGAGTTCTCGAAGGGTGGAGATGAGCTTTTGGATAACTGGTGCGCTGGGATTCGCCAGGTCCAGCTGGCCGTTCAATTGTTCGCGGAGAGCGCGCCAGTTGAGTTCGACGAAGGGATGTTTTTTCGAGACCGCGCGAACCACTTCGTCGGTGATTCTGGCGCGTTCCCCGAGCCGTGCGAGATGAATCTGGCGCACTTTTTCGCCGCGGCGCACGTTGTGCACCAGATAAAACGCGTTTCCTTTGCGGCGAACAAAAGCCATGACATCACCTCAAACTCTCGTCATGTGGTGTAGTGTATTTTCCTTCCACTACACCCGTCAAGATACGATGCGTACTTTGGAATAAGGTTGCTACCAAAGCGTTACCCTCCCAAAATATCTGCTCGGCGTTCGAATGCCTCATCACTTTTTCCGCTCCGTTCCATTAGTAATACGCATCCTTCTACTCATTGGATTGCTTTCCATCTCAATAGTTACAACTCGTTTCGTCCGCGAGATATTCCCGGCCGCCTCTGAACTCGCGGCCGGCCTCGCTATTCTGTTAAACCCGGCGGCGGAAAAATTGTCTTGTTCTGACGCGCAACCGCGCCTACGATGTCCCGCACGTTTTCCGGCGAGTCTGGAGGTGGTTTCGAAATGTCCTGGGATCCTGTCTACCGCCTCGTACAACGAATTCCCCGCGGAAGGGTTCTAACTTATGGGGCTCTCGCTCGAGCCTTGCACCTGCCGGGCGGAGGCCGCGCTGCAGGACGCGCCATGGCCGCTTGCCCTTCCGGAAAAGGCATTCCCTGGCACCGCGTCGTGGGCGCCGGTGGTAAGTTGTTGATCCGCGAACCTTACGCTTCCCTTCAGCGGAAACTTCTGGAGAGCGAAGGCGTAGCCCTCACCGAATCCCGCCTCGATCTCAAACGCCATCTCTGGAATGCGCCGAAGAAACCGCGCACCGATGCGAAGAAACCGCGGCCGAAGCGAAGGAATCACGCGCGCTAGCGTTGTTACCGGGAAATGCCCATGCAAATCAACCGGCGTCAAGATCGTGGTCCAGCAGTAAGAGCCGCGAGCAGGTTTTCCCTCCCTTTGCTTTTCTCCTTAGTCATTCTGCTTTATCCTTATCTCGTGCCGGTTAGAGCGCAGAACTCGGCGGCCCCGGCAGTTGCTCCGCGAGTGCATGCCGCGCAATCGGCCGATCCCTGGTGGAAGCACGCGGTAATCTACGAAATCTACCCTCGCAGTTTTCAGGATTCGAACGGCGACGGCCTGGGTGACATTAACGGGATCACTTCGAGGCTGGATTATCTGCAGGATCTGGGCATTGATGCCATCTGGATCACTCCGTTGTACCCGTCGCCGCAAGTGGACTTTGGCTATGACGTGTCCGACTATGTCTCCATCGATCCGGCATACGGAACGCTGGCGGACTTCGATCGTTTGGTGCGCGAGGCAAAAAAACGAAACATCCGCGTGATTATGGATTTCGTCGTCAACCACACTTCGGATCAACATCCCTGGTTTGTGGAATCGCGCTCCTCTCGTAATAGCCCCAAACGCGACTGGTACATTTGGCGCGATGGCAAATCTCCCGGCCAGCCGCCGAATAATTGGCTTTCCTGGTTCGGCCATTCCGCGTGGCAGCTCGATCCAAAAACGAATCAGTATTACTACCACCACTTTTACGTGCAACAACCGGATTTGAACTGGCGCAATCCAGAAGTGCGCCAGGCTATGTATGGCGTGATGCGTTTCTGGCTCGATCGCGGCGTCTCCGGCTTTCGCCTTGATGCCGTTACACGGCTTTTCGAGGACCCGGCATTACACGATGACCCGATTCTGCCTGGAAAGAATGCTTACGGCGACCCGAACATCCAGCACAAGTACACCGACAACCTTCCCGAAGTGAATGATGTGTTGCGCGAGATGAGGAAGGTGGTCGACAGCTATCCTGGGAACCCAGTCCTCATCAGCGAAGCCGACGAGCCCAACATCGCCGAGCTCACCAAAATGTATGGCCAGGGAAATGACGAGATCCAGCTGCCCATGGATTTTCAAGTTGCAGATGTTAATCGTCTCTCCGCTCCGGAGTTCCGCCGATTGCTCGATGAAGTCGAAAAAAATAGTGCGGGCGGCCAGCCACACTATTTTTTCAGCAATCACGATCAGCCGAGGCAATGGGATCGCTACGGCGACGGAGTACACAACGACCAGATTGCCAAGCTCATGGCGGCGTTGCTCCTGACGACGCGCGCCACGCCGCAGATGTACTACGGCGAGGAGATTGGCATGAGGACGACTTCCCCCGAGCGAAAAGAGGACGTGCAGGATCCCATCGGTAAAATCGGCTGGCCCCAAGAGAAAGGACGCGACGGAGAGCGCACTCCGATGCAGTGGGATGGGTCGAAAAACGCGGGGTTTAGCGCCGCGGCGACAACGTGGCTGCCCGTCCCGCCAAGCGCTGCACAATACAATGTCGCTGCGGAGCTGCGGGACCCCAACTCTATTTTGAATTTTTACAAACGCTTGCTGGCGCTCCGACGGAGCAATGCGGCGCTGCGCGACGGTTCGTATGTAAGCCTGAATCGCGACGATGCCAACGTTCTTAGCTTCCTCCGCAAGAATCCCGGGACTGGCGACTCTGTGCTGGTTGCGTTGAACATGAGCGCCCAGCCGCAGACCGCGGCGTTCGACCTCACGGCGCTTGGATTGAAGGAGAAAACCGCAACTCCGCTTATCCTTGCGCCAGTGGGCGCCGGGGCGGAAGTATCCATCGGCAGAGTCACGATTGCTCCGTTCGGCGTCTTCATCGCCGCCGTTCGATAGGCGGACTCTCATTTCCCTGGTCGTGTCACACTCGCATCTCACGGTTCGCCAGAAATGCAGAGTTCACCGTGTGCGTATTTAAAAGGGAAGGCGGCGGCGGCCTCGGCAGGCGGCTTCCGGCCAATCAACAAGCTGCGGTATGCTAGACGCTCTCAAGCCATGGCAAATTCCATTTTGCAAGTCGAAAACCTCGTAAAGCGCTACGGCGACGTGGAAGCGGTGCGCGGCGTCAGCTTCAGCGTGGAAGAGGGTGAAGTTTTCGGCCTGCTTGGTCCCAACGGCGCCGGCAAAACGTCGACCGTCGAAATCCTTGAAGGCTTGCGCACCTCGGACAGCGGACGCGTTTCCGTCTGCGGCCTGGACCCGCAACGCAACTCTGACGAACTCAAGCACGAGATTGGCGCGGCGCTGCAATCTACTTCCCTTCCCGACAAGTTGCGCGTGATGGAAGCGCTGCGGCTTTTTGCAAGTTTTTATAAACGGCGGCGCGACCCCGAGGAGCTTCTCAGACGATTCGGCCTGGTCGAAAAACGCAACGCCTTTTACAGCCAGCTTTCCGGAGGACAAAAGCAGCGGCTCGCGCTGGCGATGGCGCTCGTCAATGATCCCAAAGTGGTCTTCTTTGATGAGCCGACCGCCGGACTCGACCCCCAGGTGCGGCGGGAGATTTACGACATCATCGAAGAGCTCAAACGCGAAAAGAAAACTATCGTCATGACCACGCACTACATTGAAGAAGCCGAAAAGCTCTGCGATCGCGTGGCCATAGTGGATCAGGGCAAGGTGATCGCGCTCGGCACGCCGCGCGAGCTCAAGGCGCATTCCGGTGGGACTACACGTATCGAAGTCCGGCTCTCGAAGCCCTCGCCCAATGGCGCGCTAAGCAGTTTGGAAGGCGTGGCTGATGCCCGCGAGGTCGATGGCGCCTACGTCCTTCATTCCCACCGCCCGCCGCAAACCATCGTGGCCATCGTCAAATATCTCGAGGCGCAGGGCAATGAGCTTGTCAGCCTCGAAATTGCCTCCCCCTCTCTCGAAGACGTATTCATCGAAATGACCGGAAGGAGGCTTCGGGATTGAAAAACTTCGCCACACTCACGCGCATGCGCATTCAGCTCACGCTGCGCAACAAGATGTTTCTATTTTTCACCGTGATCATGCCTTTCGGTTTTTTCTTTCTCTATGCCGGAATCTTTGCTCAAAGCATCCCTGGCCGAGTCAGGTTCTATCTTGGCCCAGTTATCAGCCTTACTGTGATGGGCAGCTTTTGGGGACTCAGCGCTGCACTGGTGATGTTTCGCGAACAGGGCATCCTTCGCCGTTTCCATGTCACTCCCGTGACTCCCAGTGACATGCTGGCCTCCAGCATCGTCGCCAACTACGTGCTCATGTTTCCCACGGTTCTTCTTGAATTCTTTTTCGCCCGATCGATCTTTCACGTGACGCAATTTGGCGATCTCCTTTCCACGTTTGTTCTCATAAGCATTGGAACGGTGTCTTTCGCTTCGTTGGGACTTGTCGTCGCCAGCGTCACCAACACCATGCAGGAAACGCAGGTCATCAATCAGCTTCTCTGGCTGCCATTGATCTTTCTCTCAGGCGCGACGTTCCCGTTGACCTTCATGCCCGCGGTGGTCCAAAAAATCTCTTTGTTTCTCCCGGCAACCTACCTCGTGCAGGGCTTGCGCGCCGCTATTTTCAATTCCGCTGCCATCTGGACCCTCGGCGTGCAAATCGGCTCGCTTGTTTTCTGGGCCATTCTCACGTTTTTTCTCTCGACGCAGCTCTTCCGCTGGGAGCCCGAGGTTAAGGTTCCGGGCCGCGCGAAACTTCTTGTTGCCGCCACCATCATTCCGTTCGTGCTTCTAGGCGTATGGGAAAACAGATATGGAAAAATTCTGGAACAAGCGCAAACGGCCTTTGATTCGCTGAATTCTGCGAAGTCTGATCCTCCTCCTGATTCGTCAAAGTAAGAACACGTTTTCCGGCGCTACATCGGCCCCAGCTACGCGCCAAATTGGATTTGCGGTTTTCCTCCCTAGTACGCGCGGCGCATTGACGCTCCCCGCCGCGTGCCGTATTCTGCGATTCTGAGCTTCGCGCCATCTTGCGCGGCACTCTTTGCTAGGGAGCGATCATGCCAATTCAGGCCACCGAGAAAATCTGGCACAACGGAAAATGGATCAACTGGGACGACGCCAAACTCCATGTTCTTTCCCACGTCGTGAGTTACGGCTCCGCGGTCTTTGAGGGCATTCGCTGCTACGAGACCAAGCAGGGCCCCGCGATCTTCCGCCTGCGCGAGCACATGCAGCGGCTCATCAACTCCGCGAAGATTTACCGCATGGAGTTGCCCTTCTCGCTCGACGACTTCTCAAACGTCGCAACGGAACTCGTGCGCCTCAACAAGCTGAATTCGTGTTACGTCAAGCCCATTGTGCTGCGCGGCTACGGCGAAGTCGGGGTGAATCCGCTCAGCTCGCCGATCGATATTTACATGGCCTGCTGGACCTGGGGCGCGTATCTCGGCCCCGAAGCACTTTCAAAGGGCGTGGACATCGGCGTGAGTTCCTGGACGCGCATCGCGCCGAATACTTTGCCGGCGATGTCCAAAGCCGCCGCAAACTACATGAATTCGCAGCTCATCCGCATGGAAGCCACCTTTAACGGCTACGCGGAAGGCATCGCGCTGGATTCCTCGGGCCACGTCAGCGAAGGTTCAGGAATGAACGTTTTCCTCGTGCATGAGGGCACGCTGTTCACTCCGCCGCTGTCCACCAGCATCCTGCCGGGCATCACGCGCGACAGCATCGTGAAACTGGCGGAAGACTTGCATATTCCGGTGAAAGAAACCGTGATTCCCCGCGAGATGCTCTACATCGTAGACGAAGTCTTTTTCGTCGGCACCGCCGTGGAAGTCACACCTATCCGCTCCGTCGATCACATCCAGGTCGGCAAAGGCGTCGCCGGGCCCATCACCCGCAAGCTTCAGGAAGAGTTCTTCGCCCTGACCAGTGGCGCCAAACCCGACCGCCACAACTGGCTCACGCCGGTAAATGCGCCGGTGGGTGCGGCGTCTCGATAAATCAGCAACTGCGCGATGAACCGCGGGGCGCAAAATATCGCGCCCCATTTTTTTGCGAGCGCGCCGGTTCGCACTGTTTTTTCTTTACCTTCCTACTTCATTACTTCTTTATCTCCTGTTTTGCTAGAATCCATCCCGTTCACCCCGGGCGCCCCACTTTCCCCGGCTTGGAGGAAACTGGATGTACAACCTCGCGCAGAAACTCACTGCCGAATTCCTTGGGACGTTCGCGCTGGTTTTTTTTGGAGTAGGCGCGGCCTGTGCTTTTCAGTATGTGCATGGCTCTCTGGACATAGGCCTGTTCGCCGTAGCGTTGGCTCAGGGCTTGGCCATCGCCATCATGGTTTCCGCTCTCGGGCATATCTCCGGGGGACATTTTAATCCCGCGGTCACCATTGGCTTTTGGGTGACCAAGCGCTTGAACACCATGGATACTGCGGCTTATTGGGCAGCGCAGTTGGCCGGCGCCATCGCCGCCGCTTTTTTCCTGAAAGCTGTCATTCCGGAAGAAGCCTGGCGCGCTGTTGCTCTCGGCACTCCGGACCTTGCCAGAGACTTTCCTCGTTGGGCTGGCATGAGTCTCGAGGCGGTGGCGACCTTCTTCCTCGTACTGACCGTCTTTGCCACGGCCGTCGATGAAAAAGGCGCGTTTCGTTCGATCGCTGGATTTGGCATCGGTCTGGCCTTCGCGCTGGGGATTATCGTTCTCGGACCGTTCACCGGCGGCGCCCTCAATCCCGCGCGCGCGTTTGGACCTGCGCTGGCCGCCACGCATTGGCCGAACTGGGGTGTGTATTGGGTAGGGCCTCTCGCAGGCGGTTTCGTAGCCGGACTTCTATACGATTCGCTCTATCTAAAAAAAGCCTGACGACTGTCTTGGGCTAAGGCGCGCCTTTCGACTTATTGTGTGTGATGTTGACGAATTTCTTCCCTGTCCACTCCCACACGCGTTCGACCCACCAATCTCCGAGGCGATCCATTTTGCGGTACGCATTGATGTTTCGTCGCACTCTCGCCCCGGCACCCAATCTTTTCGCCGCTAAGCGTGCCTTCGTCGCAGTTCGGAAATCCCAGCAGCCCTTTCCCGGTTCGTAGGCAGGCGCGTACACCGTGTAATCGATCCGTTCACTTCGAATGGCCATTTGTCTACTCCACAAGCTTTGAAATCCTAACATCGACGGCTCGTAACTCACTGCCATCGTCCTCCGGTTGCCGAATGCCCGCCTGCCCTTTTGCTCAGGTAACTAGCGCGCAACTTGCCGATTCGCCTTGCTTGCCGCCCCCTCGCACGGGTGCTAGTGTCGCCTATTAGTTGCACGATTGCGGGGTTACTACCGACATGGCACTCAGCATTGACGATCTCCTCCGCCGCGCTGTCGAAAACAAAGCTTCCGACTTGCACCTGAAAGTCGGCAACCACCCGTATCTCCGCGTCGACGGCCTGCTGACGCCCCTCACCGACGTGGCCCGCATCACGCCGGAAGAAATGCTCTCCATGGCGTTCAGCATGATGACCAACCGCCAAAAGCAAAAGTTCAAGGAAACCGCGGAGTTGGACATGGCGTACGGTGTCGCGGGCCTGGGCCGCTTCCGTGTGAACGTCTTTCAGCAGCGCGGCAACGTTGGTATGGTGCTCCGCGTCATTCCCACCAAGATTCGCACCACGGAAGAACTAAACCTTCCCCCCGTCGTCGCCAGGATTTGCGAAGAACAGCGCGGCTTGGTCCTCGTTACCGGCACCACCGGTTCCGGTAAGTCCACCACACTGGCCGCGATGATCGACCGCATCAACGCCAATCGCTCCGACCACCTCATCACCATCGAAGACCCCATCGAATTCCTGCATCGCGACAAGCGCAGCTTCATCAACCAGCGCGAAGTCGAAGTCGACACCGCAAACTTTTCGACAGCTTTGCGCGCCGCCCTGCGTCAGGATCCGGACGTGATTCTGGTTGGCGAAATGCGCGACCTGGAAACGATTTCCACCGCGCTGCTCGCCGCCGAAACCGGCCACCTGGTTTTCTCCACCTTGCACACTTTGGACGCCACGGAAACGATTCAGCGCATCATTGCCGTTTTCCCGCCGCCAGAGCAGAAGCAGATTCGTTTGCAGCTCGCCGCCACCTTGAAGGCCGTCATCTCCCAGCGCCTCGTGCGCCGCGCCGACGACAAGGGCCGCGTCCCTGCCGTCGAAGTCATGGTCGCCACCGGCTATGTCCGCGATTGCATCATCAACGCCGACAAGACGCGCCTCATCCACGACGCTATCGCCGCCGGCACCAGCCAGTACGGCATGCAGACCTTCGACCAATCGCTCTTCGACCTCTACACCAAGCAGCTCATCACCCTCGACGAAGCCTTGCTGCGCGCCTCCAACGCCGACGAATTCAAGCTGCGCATTCAGGGCATCCGCTCCGCCTCCGACTCCGCCCGTGAGGAAATGGAGCGCCAAATGGCCGACTTCGAACGCTACGCCCGCAAATAACATAATTACTATATCATCAACTAAAACATCAGGAGACCTTCATGCGAAAACTCATCGCTCGCCTGCCTATCCTCGCCCTCATGCTCGCCGGCTCCCTGCCTACCATGGCCGAGGACAGCTCGCCAAAACCCATCCGCCAAAGTGAGCTTGTCGCCCTGGTTGCCGGCGCGGTCTTGCCGGAGAATGTAGTTCGTGAAATCCAGGTGCGTGGACTGGGTTTTCAACCTGACGCGTCCTACCGCTCACAGCTGAAAACAGCGGGAGCCGACACAACCATCCTGGCCGCTATCGACAGCGCCAAGATCACGCCGTCAGGCCCTCTTGCAGATAAAGATCTTCTGGACCGCCTCAGCAACGCAGGCAAATTCATCCGGGACAAACGCTTCGACGAAGCAGCCGCCGAATTGAATGCCGCCGTCACCGCCAGTTTTGAAAGCGTTGAGCCTGGATTCGTATTGGGCGAGTTGCTCCGCCGGCAAGAACGTTGGTCGGAATCTGTGGCCATCTACACGGCAGTTCTGAGCAAGAACCCAGAGTTTCCTGAAGCCCATACAAAACTGAGCTTCGTTTTACATCGTTTGGGAGACCAAGAGGACGCATTAAGAGAAGCCAAAACGGCTTTGGCACAAACTCCGGATAATCCGGAAGCTCATAAGAATGCTGCTCTCGCTCTTGGGGAACTGCGCAAGTTCGATGCCGCGGTAGAAGAGTACAGGAAAGCGCTTCTCATTAAGCCTGATTATCAAGCGGTACGCTACGACTTGGGACTTATGCTCAATTGGAAGGGCGACTTGGACGGCGCCATCGCCGAATACAAAAAGGCCATCGCGCTCGACCCAGACGACTGGGCCGCTCATCACAATATGGCTGTCGCCCTGGAAAAAAAGGGTGCGCTAGATTCCGCCGTCCGTGAATATCGCGAGGCTAAACGGCTTAACCCGAAAGATCTTGAGACCCGGGAAAGCCTCGCCTCGACTCTTATGAGCCTCGATCTAAATGCCGACGCTGTAAAGGAACTGCGCGAACTGCAGGCTATTGCTCCGGACCTGGAACTCTGTCACGTATGCCTGGGTAACGCGCTTCTAGGAACCGGCGATTTCATGGCCTCAGAAAAAGAGTTTCGGAAAGCTATTGAGATGGATCCATCTGACGAGGATGCTTATCTTGGTCTTGGCGCGGTTCTGGAGACCGAGCAGCACTACGATGCAGCGCTTGAGCAATATCGGCGCGCCATACAATTAGATGAGAATGACTTCTCTGGACACTTTCAGGCGGGACGCGCGATGCTCGGCAAGAAAGATTACGCGGCGGCGCAAAGAGAGCTAAAGCTAGCCACGAATCTCAAGCCGAGCGACGCCACCGGACATTTTCTTTATGCATGGGCTCTGCAAGGTTTGGGCCAGACCGATGATGCCATTCGCGAATACGAGGAATCTCTTTCCCTCAACCCTAAGCAACCAAGCGCCAGGATAAATTTGGGTATGGCTCTCGAAAAAAAGGGCGACTGGGCCAAGGCACTCGATCAATACCGGCGGGCGGCAGTGATCGATTTGAGTGAAGCCACCCAGGCAGAATACGCAAACGCTCAGCAAAGGCTGAAGGAATACATTGCCTCTTTGAAGGCCGCAGGGAAGCTTTCCGAGGCTGCGCAGCTAGAAACCAAAATTCAAGCGATGAACGCTGCTCCTGGCGCTTCGGACAAATTAGACTCGGCTTTGCAAGCCGGCGCCAGAGCCGCTAGGGAAAACCATATCCAAGAGGCGTCCGCCGCCTACAAGGAAGCGGTCGATCTCGCCGAGAAACTCCAGCCGCACGATGACCGTCTGATAGTAGCACTTGTCGATTTCGCGGAAACTCTAACTGGGAGAGCGGACATTGCCGAAGCACAGGTCCCTTTGGAACGCGCTCTAAAGGTCACCGAAGAGATCTATGGCCCGCAATCCGCGAAACTCATATGGTCCCTCGATTATCTTGGCCAGAACGCTATGATGCATCAGGACTTTACCGCCGCTGAAAAGTTCTATTCCAGGTCTTTGGATTTGGACCTGAAGAACTTTGGGGAGTTGAGCGCGAGTTATGCCACCGGCCTGTGGACTCTCGCTCGAATGTACGACACCGAGAAGGCTTATGATCGGGCGGAGTCATATCTTCTGCGCGGCTTGAAGATCGACGAAGCTTTGTATGGGAAGGACACTTTCAAAACCCTGAATGAGCTTTCTCCTCTTTATGGCGTCTACGATCGCTGGGGGAAACCGGACAAAGCCCTCCTGTACGCCCGCCGAGCGCTCCCTATTCTCGAAAAATCGTTCGGTATGAACAGCCCAAATCTCATCGAAGTTCTCGACATCGAAGCAAAGGCCCTCCGCAAACTCGGCCGCAACGACGAAGCCGCTCAAGTCGAAAAACGATTAGCGTCCATTCAACCAGCCCAGGCCAGCGCAAACTAAGAATTCCATCCGCTCAAATCTCCGTAGCCCCGCGCCGACTCCGCCTCCGAGGAACTGGAGCACCCTATGGCCGATGGGATCTGGTTTTGTTGCCTCATCAATCTCATCGCTGTATGATTCCGCCAGACTGTTGTACCCTCCAACTTCTGAGCGAATGCGAGGCCCTATGATTCCTACGCAATGTCAACCCAATCGCCGCAGCTTCCTCAAAGCTGGCGCGGCCATCGCCACGGGCTTCTCAAGCTTTGCGCTGTTTCCCGAGCCCGCCGCTGCGCAGGACGACAGCCCTTGGATCGTCGGCCCCAAGCCAGGCTTCACGCCGGAAATCGGCACGCTGACCTCCATGCTCGCCTTTACGCGCATGCAAGTCTTACACAATGTCAAAGGCATGTCGCAAGCCGATCTCGATTTCCTTTTCGACGCCAAAGCCAACACCATCGGTGCTCTTCTCATGCATCTCGCCGCCACCGAAACCTACTACGGCATGAACACTTTCGGCGGCATGAAGTGGGATAGCTGGTCGGACGACATCAAGAAAAAATGGGACATCCCCATGAATCTCGACGAACCCGCCCGCAAAGCCATCAAAGGCAACAGTCTCGACTACTACCTCAATGCCCTCCATGAATCCCGCGAAAAGAATCTCGCCGAATTTCGCAAGCGCGACGACAAGTGGCTCGCCGCCGTCGACAAGGAATTCGGCGCCAACAATTACGGCAAGTGGTTCCACGTCGCCGAACACGAATCCAATCACGACGGCCAAATCAAATTCCTTAAGAGCCGCCTCCCCGGCGCGAAAAAATCCGGCGAATAGTCCGCCCCGCTAGAATCGCCGCAGCGACCGCTCCGTTTTTCCACGTCCTCCCTATTCCCATTCCTCTCTGTGCACTCTGTGACCTCTGTGTTAAGAAACCCCATTTCACCCCAAACGAAATCCCCATCCACCGTAACCAGCATTCAGCCCCGCTCCGTTCCTTTGCCTCCTCGGCTTCCTCTGTTTCCTCTAACTCCTTCCCTCTTTACTTCATTAGTCCCTTCCTCCATCCTCTCCCCATGTTCCGCAAACCCCGCCAACTTGAAACCGAAGCCGAACTCTACGACGTTGCCGTGCGCGCGCTCATGCGCCGCGGACATTCCGTCCATGAAATGAAGCGAAAACTGGAGCGCCGCAGCGACAACAAATTGCTCGTCCAAGTAGTCATGGCGCGGCTCCGGGAAAACGGCCAGATCGATGACGCCCGTTACGCCAAACAGTTCGCCCGCCAGCGCGCCGAAGGCCGCAAACAAGGCAAGTTCCGCGTCGCGCGCGATTTACGCGCTCGCGGCGTTCCCGACAAGCACATCGAAACTGCGCTAGAAGACGCGGCGAAGGAAACCGACGAAGCCGCCATCGTCCGCCAGCGCATTGAGCGCAAACTGCGTTCCTTCCGCGGCCCCGGTAAAGGCGAAATGATCGACGAAAAAAAGATGGCCTCGCTCTACCGCAGCCTGCTCCGCGCCGGCTTCTCTGCCGACGTCATTCGCCGCGAACTCAAGTCCCTGACCCGCGAAGACCTTCCCGAAACAGAGTCCGACTCCGCTTCCTCCGACGATCTCTAAATCGCACTTGCTTGGCCGTTCAAGAAAAAATGAGATGAAATTGACTTTTTCTTAACCAACTGCCCGTGTGCTTCCCCGCATCCATCCCACATATCGCCCGCAGCATTCCGGCGCGCTTAAGCGAAGAACGGGGCAAACCTATGAAGAAGCATCACTTTCTTTCCTGCAAAGGTCTTTCGTTACTTGTATCCATGGCTGTGCTCGGCCTGTCGTTAGCAGGCTGCAGTGGCAATCCCAACGCAGCGACCGCACCCGCGCAAGCTCCCGTGCCGCAAAACGCCAGCTTTATGTTTGTGGCGAACATGAACGCCAACACCATCTCGGGCTTTGCCATCGACTCCAAGACCGGCCTCCTCACCTCGCTGGCCGGAAGCCCCTTCACCGCCGGCTCCGGCCCGGAATTCATGGCCGCGGATGCTTCGGGCAAGTTTCTTTTTGTGGCGAATTCTGGTTCCGGCGATGTTTCGGCCTTCAAGATTACTTCGCAAGCCGGCACTCTGACCCCCGTGCCAGGCTCGCCGTTTCCCTCAGGAACACGCCCCGAAGGCATAGCCGTCGATCCCCAGGACAGGTTTGTGTTCGTCTCCAATCAAGCTTCCAACAGCATCTCTGTGTTCACTCTCGCAGCCGATGGCTCGTTGTCTCCCGTATCAGGCTCGCCTTTCCCTGCCGCCAGCCCTTTCGGACTGGCCGTAAATCCTTCCGGCAAAGTTTTGTACGCGAATAATTTTCCCGACTCCATGGCGTCCGATCTCAACTCCGTCTCCTCCTTCCAGATCGCCTCCAATGGCGCACTGACGCCTCTGGCCGGGTCCCCTTCCCCGACTGCGAACTCGCCTGGATTTGCATCCTCGATTGGCATGGCCATCGATCCACAAGGCAAGTTTCTCTTCGTCGCTGATCACATGGCACAAGCCATCGTGCCGTTCAAGGTCGACCCCACGACCGGCTCTCTCACCTCCGTCTCGACCTTGCCCACTCCCGCAGCAAGCTGCGGAGGCGTCTCCTGCCACAACAATTCCCTGCGCGTAACCGTGCATCCCAACGAGCAGTTCGTTTATGCCTCGAACGTGCAAGCCGGAACCGTGTCCGCCTTCAGCATTGTCACCGGAGGCTTGTCCCACATCGCGGACTTCTCGACGGGGCAGCACCCGTTTGGCGTGTCCTTCGATGCCACCGGAAATTTCATTTACGTAGCCAACAAAATGGACAATACCGTTTCGGCCTTTTCCGTAAACGCTTCGACGGGCATGTTAGCTCCCATCATGGGATCACCGTTCACCGTTGGCAGCGCCCCAACCGACATCGTCATCGTCGCCAGCCATTAAACATGGTTTGAAACCGCGCCTTTTCGCGGGTAAAAACGCCTGTTTGCGCAACCGCCCGACCAATGCCAAAATACTTCCATGAGAAAACCATTCACCATAGCAGTCACGACACTGGCGGCGGGTCTGTTGATAGAAGCAAGCGCCCTCGCACAACAAACTCCCCCACCGGCCGCCTCACCCGCGCCCGCTGCGAAACCCTCGCAGACACCCGCCGCAAAACCGCCTGCGCCAAAGACCGGCCAATCGGCTGCCGCGAAAAAGCCCGCCGTGCCCCTCACGCTCAAAACGCCAAAGGACAAGACCAGCTACGCCATCGGCTTGAGCGTAGGGAAAAGCCTCTTCAAGGATTCCATCGATATCGACACCGCCATCCTTCTGCGCGGGCTAAAAGACGCGTTAGCGAATGGCAAGGTTTTGATGACCGATGACGAAATCAAGGCCACGATGATCGCCCTCCAGGCCGACGTGCGCAAACGACAGGCGGAGCAGGCGCAAATCGCTGCGGATAAAAACAAGAAAGAAGGCGAGGCATTTCTCGCCGCCAACAAGACGCAAGACGGCGTCGTCACGCTGCCCAGCGGCCTCCAGTACAAAGTCCTGACCGAAGGCACCGGTCCAAAACCCTCGGCCAGCGACACGGTCGTTTGCAACTACAAAGGCACTCTGCTGGACAACACCGAATTCGACAGCTCCTACAAACGCGGCCAGCCTGTGACTCTGCAGGTCGGCGGCGTCATCAAGGGATGGACCGAGGCTCTCCAGCTCATGCCCGTGGGATCAAAGTGGCAACTTTTCATTCCGTCCGACCTTGCCTATGGAGCAGGCGGCGCTCCCCGCGGAGGAATCGGCCCCAACTCCACTTTAGTTTTCGAGATCGAGCTGCTCTCCATCCAGCCCAAGCCCGAAGCGGCCAAAGCTCCAACGGCGCCGTCAACCCCAGCATCGGCAGCTGCGCCGCCTTCCACACCAACGCCGGCCTCAGCCCCCTCGGCACCCGCCCCAGCGCCTGCACCGGCTCCAGCGCCGACACCACCGCCACCCGTCAAACCAAACTAACGGCGTCCTCCTAGCAACACGCTTACGAGCCGACATCCCGCGTGCGTAGCAGTTCGCTCGTGCCCCATGGCGATCCACCCTTCTCTTCGCCAACGCCGCGATGACCAGTTCCCACACCTATCTCTATCGCTGGAAAAACGCAATCGCTCGGGCCAACAGCGCGCAGCAATTACCACCCAGTCGTGCCGAGTAATGCAAAAGTAATGGTATCTTTAGTACCGCCTCCTGTTGAGATTCGAATAGAACTTCCTTTGCGGCGGGCTGGGAAATACGGAAATCAATAGTTTCCGCCTGGATTATGCAATTGTCTTTAAACATGGCCGCGGAAATCCGCAACAACTGAACTTTAATCTGCTTTTGATGCATATTCGCTTGTGTTGATGTAAGCGCGAGTGTATTGTCCGGTCGCTTCACCAGTTCTAATTGTGTTCAGGAGGAACCATGCCAAGATCGTTTCGCTTTACGACCCTCTTTTTGGGGTCGCTGTTGTTGACGGGCTTAGCCACGCGCACCGCTTGCCAGACCGTTCAGAGTGAACCTTCTCCATTCAAATCCCAAGCCAATCCAGGCTACGCAAAAGCGTCGCCTCTCGTGATGGGCTCTGGGCCGACAGCCAATCCGGCGGATTCAGGATTTATCCTGGTGTTTCCACCCAACGCAACAACTTCCAGGGAAGTCTTTACGATCGGCAATAACGCTGCCAGCACAAACGCAGGTCCAAATAGCGCCGCGGGAAAAACTAGCAATCTATCCGGTGGCATTCCCCACAATCCCGGCGGGAACATTCCTGGCCTCCTCACGGTGCCCACGTTCGCAGGCGCGTTTGCCGCTCAAGGCGGCCCTTCTCTCGGCTCGGTCTTCCCCTACATCATGATCGGAAATGATCCTCTCCTCGGTCACAAGACGGAGATCCCAGCAAAAATCACCACGGTTTCGCTCAATCTTCTCAATGTCCCTGCCGGCTTTTCCGCCAGCGTGCCATTTAGTTTCGAGGATCTCTTGACGGATTCTCCGAACTTTGAGGAGGCCAACTACACTTCGGGCCAGCATATTCAGTTTGCCGATGCGGTTCAGCGCGCGGAATTTTTCAACAACATGGGAGAAAACTGGCACACGGTGCTGGATCCCAGCGTTCTTAACCGCGTCACCATCGACATACCGCGCCACGTTCAGGTGCAGTTACAGGACGGAAGCATCGTGACCGTGCAATCCTACTTTGTTGGCCGCGCCCCCGACGGCACGGAGTTCATCGAGTTGCTCGACTTGCTGTTCAACGCCCTGTTTTTCAACCAGGCCGTTAGCGACATCAACGCCAACAATTTCACGACCGATGCCATCAACATACAGTCGTGGCCCAATACCTTATTGTTTTCGATTGACGCCACGGGCAAACCCGCAAACTGCTGCGTGCTCGGGTTCCACACCTTCTTCAACGAACCTGGCGTCACCCCTCAACCTCGTTGGATTACCATCTTCTCGACCTGGCTCTCTCCGGGAATCTTTCCCCCCGGAATCGAGGATGCCGTCACTATTTCGCACGAAACTTCGGAAGCCTTTAACGACCCCTTTGGCAATACCCGCGTGCCACGCTGGCAGTTCCCCGGCCAGCCACCCACTTCAAAGGTTTGCCAGGGCAACCTGGAAACCGGCGATCCCGTCGAGGTCTTGCCCACCTCAACGGTGAGCATCCGTCTTAAGGAAGGAAAGGAAGTCTTTGTTTATCACCCGCAAACCGAAGCCCTGTTGCAGTGGTTCGAAATGGGGACAACCTCGGATGCCATCGGCGGCGCGTTCAGCTATCCCGACACCACCGCGCTGCCTCAATCAGCGATCCCCTGCCCACAGTAGCTTCTTGCAAGATCCGTTGCGGAGAGAAGGCGCCGGAATTTCCGGCGCCTTCTCTCTTTGCGGGTGCCAACACAAGGATGTATGGCTTTGCCTCTTGACAATACGTTGCCCCCCGCGTACCGTATCACATGGGTAAGAGTGCGGCTCGCCCCCACGGGTTCAGCGAGACCAGCATCCTCACTGCCATTTTTCGTTACCCCAGCTTGGTACAACTCCGGGGAACCGCAAATCCTTTAGAATGCGCACTTAAGAGAATTCCGTATTTTGCAGCATTTCCTGATGCGTAAGTTATTTAGAATCAACACTTATGAAATTTCCCGTAAGCGCTCATTCTAAAAGACTTGCGCGAATCGTTAAGCGCTTTAGAATCAACACTTACAAAAAACCGGGGGAGGGGCCCCGGCCATACACCCAGGTGGCACAGACTTCAGTCTGTGCGCCTTACTCCAAATGCCATTTGCTCGCCTCGTCATCGAGGATAAGTGCGGGAACTCACGGCGCCTATGGCCATCCTTGCACAAACCGTAGCTTGCAGGGCCGAAACGTGCAAACTGAGCGATACTGTCGGTGGTATGTAGGCTTCATTGCGGGGCTCCGCCGTGCTCTGCGATAATCGCTGATTCAATATCTCCAACTGGGGCGACCGTGACCGGCAACGAAATCCGCGATAAGTTTCTGCAATTCTTTGAAAGCAAAGGCCACCGCCGCGTGCGCAGCAGTTCGCTCGTGCCCCATGGCGATCCCACGCTCCTCTTCACCAATGCCGGCATGAACCAGTTCAAGGACGTCTTCCTCGGCCTCGAAAAACGCGACTACTCCCGCGCCACTACCGCCCAAAAATGTGTCCGCGCCGGCGGCAAGCACAACGACCTCGAAAACGTCGGCTTCACCAAGCGCCACCACACATTCTTCGAGATGCTCGGCAACTTCTCCTTCGGCGACTATTTCAAAAAAGACGCCATCGCCTACGCCTGGGAACTCATCACCTCAAAAGATTGGTTCGCCATCGACAAAGAAAAACTCTACGTCACCGTCTTCGGCGGCGCAGAAGTCGCTCCCGGAAATATTCTTGGCGTGGACGAAGAAGCGCGCGAATTTTGGCTCGGCCAAAACGTGCCCGCCGATCGCATCGTCCCCATCTCCGGCCTGAAAGACAATTTCTGGGCCATGGGCGATACCGGCCCCTGCGGCCCTTGCAGCGAAATCTTCTACGACATGGGCCCCGCGGCGTCAGAAGAAGGCCACGCCAACTGCAAATTCCCCTGCGACTGCGGCCGCTACGTTGAAATCTGGAACCTCGTCTTCATGCAGTTCAACAAATACTGGGCTTGTGAGAGACCGGGTAATTCTCTCGGTGAGGGCGACTTTACCCCCCGCATTCAGGAGGGCATTTCGAGCCTAAGGGCGAAGCACGAGCACGTCCCCAGTTGCATAGGCGTGGAACCGCTGCCAAAGCCCTGTGTGGACACTGGCATGGGCCTCGAACGCGTCGCTGCCGTCCTCCAAGGCGTCATCTCCAACTACGACACCGACCTTTTTCAGCCTCTAATAGACAAAGCTGCACATCTACTAGAAGTTGACTCGCGAATCGGCCCGAGCCAAGCACCATCGTTGCGAATCATCGCGGATCACGCTCGCGCGACAACATTCCTCATCACCGATGGGGTCCTGCCCTCAAATGAGGGACGCGGCTACGTTTTGCGAAAAATTATGCGCCGCGCCATCAGGCATGGGCGTCTTCTCGGAGCTGAGAAGCCTTTTCTCATCGACATGGTTCTTGGGGTTCGCGAACTAATGGGGGAAGCCTATCCTGAATTGCTCGAGCCATCGGCTGCGCGAGTTCCGGAAATCGTGCTCGCAGAAGAGAGGCGGTTCGCTCACACAATCGACAGGGGACTTAAGGAATGGGACGCAACACGCAAGCGCTTTGCGGATAGCTACTACCTTTCGCTGACGAAAGAGCTAGATAGAGAATACCCGGGAAATAGGTCAGACATTGATCGGGCTTACCTCGGAACGGGAAGTGGACCGGGATATTCGCTATACGATTTCATAAATGAGAGAGATGGCGAGGATCGGGCGAGTGCCTTCATGCGTAAATGGGATCACGCATATACGCTTCCCATGCCCGGGGACGCGGCGTTCAGACTCTATGATACCTACGGTCTCCCCCTAGATTTTATGGTCGACCTTGCGCGCGACGCTGGTATTGAACTTGACCAGGAAGGGTTTGAACACGCGATGCACGAGCAGCGGACCCGGGCTCGCACATCATGGAAGGGTGGGACGAAAGAGGCAGCGAATCCGGCGTACGCGAAGATTGCGGAGACGTTTAAGACGGAAAAGGATTTTTATCACGCGACTTCGGCCAAGGATTGCCGGATTGAAGCCATTCTCACGAAAAATGGGCCAGTCAACGAGCTGAAAGCTGGCGAAGCCGGCGAAGTGGTGCTCGATAGGACGCCGATCTACGCCGAATCCGGCGGTCAAATGGCCGATATCGGCTGGTTCTACGATCCCGCTGGCACCGGCACACTCGCCGAAGTCACCGGCGCTTACTACCCCGTCGCCGGCCTGGTCGCGCACAAAGTCGTCGCCAAGGAAACGCTGCGGGTCTGTGACCGCATTTGCGTGCAGGCCGATGCCGAGCGCCGCGCGCGCATCATCCGCAATCACTCGGGGACGCATCTCGTGCACGCCGCCCTGCGCAACATTCTCGGCACGCACGTCAAGCAAGCCGGCTCGCTCAACGCTCCCGACCGCCTGCGCTTCGACTTCTCCCACTTCGCCCATGTCGACGCCGAAGAGCTCCGCGACATCGAGCAGCAGGTCAATGACGAGATCCGCCACAACACCAAAGTCGCAACCGAGATTACCTCGCTGGACAACGCCCTCGCTTCCGGCGCTCTGGCCTTCTTCGGCGACAAATACCCCGAATCGAACGTCCGCGTCGTCACCATTCCCGACGAGCGCGCTCCCCGCGGCTTCTACTCGAAGGAACTTTGCGGCGGCACCCACGTCCACCGCATCGGCGACATCGGCGTGCTAAAAATCGTCAGCGAAGAATCCGTCGCCGCAGGCGTGCGCCGCATCGAAGCCGTTACCGGCACCGGCGCGCTGGAGCACTACCAAAAACAAGCCGAGGTCCTGGCCAAGGTCGCCCACCAGCTCAACGTCGGCGAAGACGCAGTCTTGGCCCAAGTCGAAAAGCTCTCCCAGACCGCCAAGCAACTGGAGAAGGAACTGGAGACTCAGAAGCGCAAAGGCGCCCTCGGCCAGCTCGATGACCTGGTAGCCCAAGCCCGGACCATCAAAGGGGTCAAAGTCATAGCCGCCGAGGTCGCCAATGTCGACAGGGAAGGCTTCCGCCAGCTCGTTGATAGCCTTCGCCAGAAGCTCGGTTCCGGAGTGGTCGCCCTGGGCATGCTCGATGACGGCAAAGTAGCCCTCATCGCCGGGGTCACCAAGGACCTCACCGCTAAAGTCCATGCTGGCAAGCTGATACAGGCGCTCGCCAAGATGGTGGGCGGCTCCGGGGGCGGCAGACCCGATTTGGCCGAGGCTGGCGGAAAAGACACATCCGCCCTAAAAAGTGCCCTAAGTACCATCCCCGCCCTCCTGGAGCCCTTGCTATAGTACCCTCAGCGCCAGGAGCGCGTCTGGCGGGAGACATTCCTTGTCCCTCGCGAGCGCGGCTCTGCAAGACGAGTCAGCCGCAGTGTGGCTGGCCCGAGTTCGGAAGGGTCGTCAGTTCCGCCTTTTGGGGCTGCGACTGTAGCACCTGAAATCGTTGTACCGCCTTCCCCAAGGCACGGTCACCCGCTTGCGGGTGCAAGTTAAGATGGCAAAACGCACGGCAATCACGGCCTGGATAGTTCTGACAACGCTGGTTTTGTTTGCGACGTTCCTCGCTCCCCGAACCAGCGCCCAGATCACCAGAGTCGTGGACCCCAGCGGCCGGCAGCTTTTCATCAATGCCGAGCCGCCTTTGACGGCCAAGCTAAGCGCAACAGCCGGCAAATCGCGCGCATCCATCTACCTGCCTGCGGAAACTTCTTTTACGGGACAAAGCCGTCCGGCCCTCAGAACCGACCGCGACGGCGTGGAAAAACTCGTACGGGAAGCTGCGGAACGGCATCGCGTGGACCCTGCTCTTGTCCGCGCGGTCATCGAAACGGAATCCAACTGGAATCCCAATGCCTATTCCCGCAAGGGCGCAGGCGGACTGATGCAGTTGATTCCCACGACGGCACAACGATTTGGAGCAAATGACGTGTTTAACCCGCAACAGAATATCGACGCCGGGGTTCGATACCTTAAGACGTTGCTGGAACGATATAATGGCAACCTCGATTTAGCCTTGGCGGCGTACAATGCGGGTGAGGGGGCCGTCGATCGGGCTCACGGCATCCCCTCGTTCCGGGAGACCCGGAACTACGTTCATAAGGTGCAGGATGCCTACTTCCGGCCAGGCTCGGGACGTCTTGCGGACGCGTTCATCAATGCTCGCGCTATCCACAGAGATGTTGATTCGAGCGGCCGCATCGTCTTCACCAACGATTAATCGTTGAAGGGATGCAGGGCGCGCATGTCCGTTGGTAGAAAAATTTTCAGCAGGCTGTTCGCCTGCGTTTCGCCGGTTTTCCTAGCGCTGGCCTGTCTCTGCGCGAGCGCGCCTGCTTTCCCCGCGAAAAACAACGCTGACACTTCGACCACTCCCGCAAAACGCCAGTTGGCTTCCGCACAATTTTCCAAAGCAGAGGAACAGCGCGCCACTCTCAACAGCAAGCCCGCCGGCAAACGCACGTTGGCCGAATATAAGTTGGTTATCGCCAGCTACCGCCGCGTCTCGCTGTTCACTCCGCGCGCGCCGGAAGTGCCCGATTCCTTGCTGGCCGTCGCCGAGCTTTACACCGAAATGGGCGACCGCTTTGGGCGCAGTTACTATCAATCCGCTGTGGATTCCTATCAATTCCTCGTGCACGAATATCCCGCCAGCCGCTATAGCCAGGACGCCCTTCTCCGCGCCGCGAAATTGCAGAAAGAGCAGTTGAGCGATCCCGCGCTGGCAGCGAAGACCTACGAAGACTTTCTCAAGCGCTATCCGCGTTCGCCGCGCAAACGCGAAGCGGAGGAATCGCTTGCGGAGTTGGCGCTTTTGCAGAACAGCGAAAACCCCTCTCCCGCCAGGAACACGCAGTCCGCTGCAATCTCCGAAGAACAAGCTCCCCCGGAAGAACCTGCTTCTGCGCGATTGCACTCCGGCGGCAAGGTGCCGGATCGTTCCGATTCGGAGGGCATTCCGCGCATCCGGCGCATTCGCGCCAGCGTGAATGGCGACACCACGCGCGTGACCATCGACCTCGAAGATTCCGTGCAATACACTTCAGCGCGCATCGCCAATCCCGACCGTATCTTTTTTGATTTGCACGCCGCTCGTCTCACACCGGAAGTCGCGCGCGGGAGCATCAAGGTGGACGGCAACCTGCTCAGCGCCGTGCGTGTGGCGCAGAACCAGGCAGGTGTCGTGCGCGTGGTTCTGGACGTCCACGGCGTGAACGATTACACCGCTTCCCTGTCGAACAATCCGCCGCAGCTCATCATCGATCTGTACGCCAACGCGCCCCCTGGCGTGCCGGTGCGCACCGCCAAATCGAAGCGCGCCGCCAAGCAGATGGATTCGCAGGAAGCCGCCGAGAATGGCAATTCCTCGCCGGCGGAAAAAGCCTCCGTGCAATCCGTTTCCACGAAAACCACTTCGGTCGATCCAAATTCTTCTGCCGCGGACGAGTCGACGAACTCGAACAATGCCATTAGCGGTTCCGTCGGAGGCAATCCTCCAACACCAACTGCCAAAGCCGCGCGTTCAAAATCAACGAAAGCCGCCAATGTGAGCACCAAGCCAGACTTGATTCAACCGCCGCCTTCCGCCCCGCAGCCCACGCGCGACGGCCAGGCCACGCTGACGCGCGCGCTCGGCCTGAAAATCGGCCGCATCGTGATTGATCCCGGCCACGGCGGCCACGATACCGGAACCATCGGCCCCACCGGGTTGATGGAAAAAGATTTGTGCCTCGATGTCGCGTTGCGCCTCGGGAAAATCATCCAGCAACGCTTGCCCGGCGCCGACGTCGTTTACACCCGCTCGGATGACACCTTTATCCCGCTGGAAGAACGCACCAACATCGCCAATCAGGCCAAAGCGGACCTGTTCATCTCCATTCACGCCAATTCCAGCCAGGACCATGCCGCTCGCGGCATCGAAACCTACTACCTCAACCTGAAAGGCTCCGCCGAAGCCATGGAAGTCGCGGCGCGTGAGAATGCGTCTTCACAGGAAGGCATCCACGACCTGCAAGACCTGGTGAAGAAGATTGCCCGCACGGAAAAAATCGATGAGTCTCGGGAATTAGCCGAAGACATCCAGGATTCGCTTTCCAAACGCATCCAGAAGTCCGCCAAAACGGTGAAGAACCGTGGTGTGCGCAAGGCGCCTTTTGTCGTGTTGATCGGCGCGGATATGCCCTCCATCCTCACCGAGATATCGTTTCTGAGCAATCCCGCCGACGAGCAACTCCTGAAAAAGCCGGAGCAGCGCCAGCGCGTTGCCGAGGGCCTCTACCAGGGCATGGCCAGCTATCTCCAAAGCCTGAATAGCGTTACGCTCAATCAACCCGGCAAGCCCGCCGCTCCGCGCCCAGCCACCCCGCCAGTTGAACAATCGCGCAACCAGAACTAATCTAGTGGTGTCTAATACAGGAGCAGGGATGCGCTTACACTTCCCCATTTTGGCTTTTTTCCTGACGGTCGCCGCCGTCCCGCACTCTTACGCCCAGCAGTCTCTGCTTCCAGAGCGCTTCGGGTCGTGGGAACCGGGAACGCAGCCGCCCAATGTGATGTGGCCGCGCAGCCCGGAGAGAGCAGCGCTTGATTCTCACCCCGAATACTCAGAACTGCTAGTGGAGAGCGGAGTCTCGCTGGTTGAAGAACGCCATTATCTGAAGAATGGCAATGAGTTAGCAGTCCGACTGTTCCAGTTGCACGACCCGAGCAGCGCCTATGAGGTCTACACGTCGAGGATTACAACGGAGATGCATCCGTCAACCGTGTGGGGGCCATCCGCGATTGGGAACGGTCACCTTTTGCTACTCATCGGGAACATCGTCGCGGAAATTGCCGGGCCAGAGAACGCATCAACTGAGGAATTACAGCAGTTGGCGAATATCATCAAGACGCACACTGACCAGACGCCGCTGCCGCCCGTGCGCACTTATTTGGCGGAGGGATTCGCCGATGGCACGCAGCGCTATGTGCTGGGCCCGGTTGGTTTTCAAGCGGCGCTCGAATCGCTGCATCAGAGTGAGTATTCCGTGCTGACGCCGGAGGTCGGCTTCCAGAGCGGCGCCGAAGCCATGCTCGCCGAGTATCGCAGGGGCAAAGACTCCGCGGCGCTGGTTCTCATTCTGTACCCGACCCCGCAACTTGCGGAACAGCACTTGCGGCATTTGGAGTCCGTGCTGCCGGCGGCCGCCAAGCAGGCGGGCGCGAAGATTGAGCGCAACGCTTCGTTGCTTTCCCTGGTGCTGGCGCCGACCTCGGCTGAATATGCGGAAAACGTGCGCAGCGCAATCAATTACGCCACGCAGGTAACCTGGCATGAGCCGACGCACAAGATCACCGATCCACCGTTGACGACGACCGTCGCGAAAATCATTCTCGCCACTTTCCTCTTGATGGTCATCGCCGTCGTTCTGGGAGCGGCCTTTGGCGGCGTGCGCCTGCTCACGAAAATCTTTTTCCCCGGCAAAGTGTTTGACCGTCCGGACCAACTCGACGTTTTGCAGTTAGGCCTCTCCAGCAAGCGCATCGATTCCCGGGACTTTTACTGAGGAACGGTCCGCGTGTAACGGATACCTCTCGCCCACGTCTAACTTTTATCTACTCCTTCGCGCGCCTTAGCGGCGGCTCTAAGGTATAGTAAAATATAGAGTTGTACGGACACCAAGGTACTCGATCATGCGTACTAGATGGATTCCTGACATTCGCCGCTCGCGGCACAACTTGGGCTCAGCCAGCGCTCTAGTCGTGTCGCTCACGGCCGTGCTCGCATCGGGCTGCCAAAAGACGGCGGCTGGCAGCGATCCCCCTGGCGGTGCGCCGCCCACCATGACCGTGCAGGTGTTAGTCGCTAAGTCGCAGAAGATTCCCAGCACCACGGAATATCTCTCGATCTTAAAATCGCGCCATTCCGCGATCATCAACCCGCAGGTCGAAGGACAGGTCACCAAGATTTTCGTGAAGTCCGGCGATCGCGTGAAGGCGGGAACGTCTCTTCTGCAGATCGATCCTTTGAAACAGGAAGCCACGCTGAATAGCCAGGAAGCTAGCCGCGCCGCTCAAGAAGCAACCCTGCGCTATGCCAAGATCTCCCTCGAGCGCGCGCAGAAACTGTACGCCGCTGGCGTCATTAGCAAACAGGACTACGATAACGCGCAAACCGGCTATGACGCGGCCCTGGCGCAACTGAAGTCGTTGGAAGAACAGGTAAAACAGCAGAAGGTCGAGTTGCACTATTACAGCGTCACAGCACCGATGGACGGCCTTGTCGGCGACATTCCGGTGCGCATGGGCGACCGCGTGACGGTTGCAACGCTGCTGACGACGATCGATGAGCCTGGGGCTCTCGAAGCGTACATCTACGTTCCCGCGGACCGCGCTCGAGATCTGAAGCTCGGCCTGCCTGTGAACTTGTTGGACGAAGCGGGCCATGCCATCGCCGACACACGCCTGACGTTTATCTCTCCCCAAGTGGATACGGATACGCAGACGGTTCTAGCCAAAGCGATGATTGAGAATTCGCAGGCAAAACTCCGCATCGCCCAGCAGGTTCGCGCGCAAGTGACCTGGGCAACCCGGGAAGGCCCGGAAATCCCCGTTCTCGCCGTGACGCGCATCAATGGACAGTTTTTCGCTTTTCTTGCCGTAAACGAGGGCAAGAGCACCGTTGCGCGGCAAAAGCTCTTGAAGCTCGGCGACACCGTCGGCAATGATTACGCCGTGCTGGATGGACTGAAGCCCGGCGATCACATCATTGTTTCTGGCTTGCAATTTCTGCAGGACGGCGCTCTGGTCGCGGAACAAATCGAGAAGCCCGAAGGCGCGGCAACCCCGGGCGCCGGCAATTCCACGGCAGCTCACTAGGGGCCACAGACAATATGCGCGGCCCCAAACCAAATCTTTGGAAGGCGGAACCCGGCCTTGTTCGTTGATTTCTTTATTCGCCGCCCGGTGTTCGCCACCGTCTGCGCCCTGCTGATTATTCTAGCGGGAGCGATCTCCATTCCCACGCTTCCGATCGCCCAATTCCCCGATCTAGCCCCTCCACAAGTCATCGTCAGCAGCGGTTACATCGGCGCGAATGCGCAGACCGTCGAATCCGCCGTGACCATTCCTCTGGAACAAGCCATCAACGGCGTGCAGGGAATGAAATACATCGCCTCCTCGAGCGGCAACGACGGATCGAGCCAGATCACCGTAGTCTTTGACGTTTCGCGCAACGTGGACCTCGCTGCCGTCGATGTGCAGAACCGCGTCAATCAGGCGCTCGGCCGCCTGCCCAACGAGGTCAAAAACACCGGCGTCATCATCAGCAAGCAAATCAGCGGCTTCATCTTTGCCGCCGGCGTTTATTCCGATGCCGGTCAATACGACAGCTTGTTCCTGAGCAACTATCTGGACGTTTACGTCAAAGACGACCTCAAACGCATTCCCGGCGTCGGCGACGCCTTGATTTTCGGCGAGCGCAAATACGCCATGCGCTTGTGGCTCGATCCTTCCCGCATGGCTCAGAGGGGTTTGGCCGCCACCAACATCCTGGCGGCGCTCCAGGAACAAAACGTGCAAGTTGCCGCGGGGCAAATCGGGCAGCCGCCTTCACCCCAGGGCCAGGCATATGAGGTTAGCGTGCGCGCCATCGGGCGCCTCACCAGTCCAGCGGAGTTCGACAACATCATCCTGAAGACCGGCACGGACGGCACGCTGGTGCGCTTGAAGGACATTGGCCACGCCGAACTTGGCGCCGAGGATTACGGGTCCGTCCTCCGATTCAACGGCCATGATTCGGTCGGTCTGGCGATCACGCAGCTCCCCGGGGCCAACGCTCTGGACGTTGATAAGGCCGCCCAGGAAGAACTGGCGCGGATCTCTGCCACCTTCCCGCCGGGGATGAAGTACGCCATCGCTTTTGACACCACCACGGTGATCGGCGAATCCATTCGCGACGTGCTGATCACCTTGCTGCAGGCCATCGCCCTCGTCGTATTTGTCATTTTCTTGTTCTTGCAGGATTGGCGCAGCACTTTCATTCCCGCGATTACCATTCCGGTCTCGCTCATCGGCACGTTCGTTTTCGTCAAACTGCTGGGCTTCTCCATTAACACCCTGACCTTGTTTGGCATCACGCTGGCCACCGGCCTGGTGGTCGACGATGCCATCGTGGTTATCGAAAACGTCGAGCGCCACATCGTCGAGGGCATCACCGAGCCACACAACGCCGCCAGCGTGGCCATGAAAGAGGTGGCTGGCGCGGTAATCGCGACCTCGCTGGTCCTCGTCGCCGTTTTCGTCCCCGTCGCTCTCTTCCCCGGCACCACCGGCATTCTCTTCCGCCAATTTGCTCTGACCATCGCGTTTTCCGTGTCCATCTCCGCGTTCAACGCGCTGACGCTCACCCCCGCGCTCTCCGCAATTTTTCTCGGCCATCACCGCGAGCGCGCCCAGGGCCGCTTCTTCAAGGCTTTCAACCGTGTTGTGATCGCCGGAACGCAGCTGTATAGAAACACTCTGCGCCGCGTCATCGGATGGCGTTTTGCCACGCTGCTTCTTTTCTTTGCTGTTCTCGGCGCCACCTACTGGCTCTACCAGCGCGTCCCGCGCGCCTTTATTCCCGAGGACGACCAGGGCTATTTGGTTTTCATCGTCCAGGCGCCGCAGGGCGCATCGCTGACTTATACGCGTGACGTTTGCGCCAAGGTGGAAGAGACCCTTTCGCACGTTCCGGAAATTGATGGCGCTTTCACCGTCGCCGGCTTCGGTCCGGCCGGCAGCGCCCCCAATCGCGCCATCGTTTATGCCAATCTAAGGCCGTTTGCGGAGCGCAAGGAAGAGCAACATAGCGCGGCTGCCATCATCGAACGGCTGCGCGTCCCGCTCTTCGGGATTCCGGGCGCGCTGGTGGTGCCGTTCAATCCGCCCGCGGTGCAGGGGTTGGGAAATTTTGGCGGCTTTCAATTTGAACTGGAAGATCTGGGCCGCAATTCCCTGCAAGCCATTGCGGACGCCGCGAACAATCTCGTTGCGAAGGGCAATGCCACCAAGGAGCTGACCGGCCTCTTCACCAGTTTCACCGCCAACGATCCGCAATATCTCGTGCGCATCGACCGCGAAAAAGCAAAAAGCCTTCAGGTGCCGCTCAGCCAGGTGAGCGACTCCTTGCAGGTTTTCATGGGCTCGGTTTACGTCAACGATTTCGACTTCAACAACCGTTCCTATCGCGTCTACCTGCAGGCGGACACGCGTTTCCGCGCGCAGGCCAAGGATATTGGGCAATATTATTTGCGGTCCGACGCCGGCAAAATGATCCCGCTGGACAATCTAGTCACCGTCGCTCAATCCACAAATCCGGTGGTCATCACCCATTACAATCTCTTTCGAGCCGCGGAGATCGACGGAAACGCCGCACCCGGACGCAGCTCCGGGCAGGGCATTTCCGATATGGAAGCGCTGGCGAAGAAAGCCTTGCCGAACGGAATGAAATACGAGTGGAGTGGATTGTCGCTCGAGGAAATCCAATCCGGCGGAAAGGCCGTAATACTCTTTGCGCTGGGGTTGATCGTCGTATATCTCACGCTCGCGGCGCAATACGAGAGTTTCGTGCTGCCCTTCATCGTCTTGCTGGCGGTGCCGGTGGCCATTCTCGGCGCCATTGGCGCGCAGGCGCTGCGCGGATTGCAAAACGATGTCTATTGCCAGATTGGACTTGTGATGCTGATTGGTCTTTCGAGCAAGAACGCGATTTTGATCGTGGAATTCGCCGAGCAGCTTCGCGCTCAGGGAATGTCCATCGTGGACGCCGCGATTGAAGCCGCGCGCATCCGCCTTCGCCCCATCTTGATGACCTCGCTCGCGTTCATTCTCGGTGTCGTGCCTTTGGTGCTGGCCAGGGGCGCAGGACGCGCGGGACGCATTTCCGTGGGTACCACGGTTTTTGGCGGGATGATCGCGGCCACCACACTGAATCTTCTTTTCATTCCCGTGCTGTACGTCATCGTCAGAAACCTTCTCCCCAGCCGAGAACCTGCTGCAGCCGCGTCCGAAACTATTTCGAGCTAACCGCGCGACCAGGTTTTGCTCCCGCCGATGGCGAGTTTCCCATTGCGAGTTTCGCCCCTCTCTAAGTAACGGCTGACGACTTCCATTCATCAAATTGCTACCATAGGCGGAACCATGAACATCAAGAAAATCGACCCTGCACAATTGGCTTGCACCACGACTCAGAAGCGTCCTTTCGGCTGCATGGAGCTTTGGGCCGGCAACGAGAAGGCCCATCGTTCTTTGGAACTCGCTGGCCTGGAAAGCGATGTCATCGCCGTGCCTTCCGGCTCGGATAGCGGCGGAGACCTTTCCGCCGTTTTTTCCTGCAGCGACGACATCGCCCGCGTAGTTCTTGCCGATTGCGTCGGTCACGGATACGTGGCCAGCGGCGTGGCCCGGCACGTCCACCATCTCTTGCACAAGTTTCAGGATATTCGCGATACCGCGGGGCTCCTCGCGGCATTGAACAATGAATTCACGCTTTCCAGCCAGGAAGCCGACGGTCCGCTGCACCTTACCACCGTGGTGAGCGGCGCGTTCGATGCCCGCACTGGTGAATTCAACTATGCCTACGCAGCGCACCCGCGCATGCTGCTGTGGAGAGCACGCGAGGGGCGCTTCATCGAACTCGGCGAAGGGCTGGAGAATTTTCCAATAGGGTTTACCGCGGGCGAGAAATACTTCGAACAGAGCGTGAGGTTGAACACTGGCGATATGATTCTGGCGTTTTCCGATGGCGCGACAGAAGTCTCACCACCCGATGGGGAGCAATTGAGCCCCCAGGGATTTTTGCGGCTTGCCGAAAACACTATCGCCAAGTTCGGAGGTCCGCCGCCGCTGCCGGATTTTTCCGACGCGCTTCTGGAAGGTGTTCGCGCCTACCGAGGCGTCGAAGGTGAGTTGGAAGACGACATCACGCTTTTGACTTTGCGCCGCTTGCCATAAGCAGCAGCGGCGTGGCGAAGTTCCCCCGTTTGCCAGTCTCGGGAAGCGTTCACTTCGCCGGCGGTAGAGAGGCGAAAAACTGGTCCAGTCCAGCTTGTAATTCGCTTACTCCGCGCTGCACGTTACGATCCAGTGCCGCCACCACCGCAGGAACATCCTTCGCGGCTACCGGCTCGTCATGAGTGTAGTAATGGGTCCATACCGGCGTACCCGTTTTCAAATCCTTTAATTCCCACTCCGCAGTGAAACGCGCCACGATGGATCCGCTGGAAATCTCCTTGAAGTCATACAGACGCCCGCGCAATAGATAGTCGCCGTGGTTGTCGCTGCGCTGCGTATAGACGGACTTGTAGTGGCCGGAAGAACGAAGCAGGCGCAACTCCACCTCGCCGATCATCTCCGCCGGAGGCTCCGCCCAGCGTTGGTACTCGTAGGTCCCGATTTCCTCGCGGCTGGTGCTGTAGATGATCTGGTCTTCCTTGTAAAGGTGCGTTGCCACAAAGGGACCGATGACCAGAGTGACGCCGCTGGTGGGCGACGGCGCAGCGGACGTGGAGTCACCCGGTATGGTCAGTTGATAGTATTTGTTGGGACGCGCGGCTCCGCAGCCGCCGAGGATGCCGACGCACAATAAAAGAAAAGTGAGTTTTCTAGCGTTCATTAGTGATCACCTGTCTTGTGTTCTTTGGGATTGCTCGCGCGGATCAAAGTGTACGGCCGCTTCTTGATGGTTTCCGTGAATTCCTTCAGGTTCTCGGTCACGTGGCGGAGATTGTCGAGGGTCTCATCGAGATTGTCGGCGTTGGCGTCCAGGGTCAGGTCGAGCTTGCTGGTCAGGTCGGTGGTCGTCGTCAAGGTTTTGCGCAACTCGATGATCGACGCGCGGATATCGGCGCGGTTCTCGCCGAGCGTCTCGTCGATGTGATCCAGCGCCTTGTTCGCTTCGGCGGAAGTCTTGCGCAAATCCTCGATCAAGGGCTGCATCTTTTCGGTCAGCGTGTTCACATGCTGCAGAGCGGACTTGATCTGCGGACGCTCTTCAGCAATTAAGCCGCGCGTTTCGGCGAGCGTAGCGGACAGGTTGCCGCGATTTTCAGCGCTCAGCAGGTCGTTGACGCGGTCCAAGGTTCCCTTGAGCTCTGTCGCGCGGTCGTTCAGTGTGTGCATGAGCTGCCGGGCCTCCGGCGCAATCCCGTTGAGCTCGGAGGTCAGCGCATTGAAATCGATGTAAGGATCGGCAGCCAGCAAGGCGCCTTCGGGAGCGATTGGCGCCTTCGTGCTGCCGGGAACGATCTCCAGGTGATTGTCGCCCAGCGGGCTCATGCTCATGATCCGCACGTGGCTGTCCGTCTTCACCGGCAAGTCGGGTATCACGCTCAAGGTGACGTCAATGCGCGATGGATCCTGCGGGTCGATGTGCAGGTTTTCCACGCGGCCAACCTTTGGCCCGCCCGCATAGCGCACCGTCGCACCGCGCTCGATCCCGCCCGCGAAGGGAAAGTACGCGTGATATGTTTTTGCCGTGCGCCCGAAAGCTCCGCTGATGGCGAACACCGTGCCAACTAGCACCAGTGCCGCAACAATGACAAACAAGCCGACGAAAGCCTGCTCGCGTCTCGGTTCCATCATGCACCTCTCTTCTTTGCTGCCTTGGCACCGGGACGCCGGTGCTCCTCGGTCAGCATCTGCAAATAATCCATTTCGCGCGCGACTTCCGGTTCGGCCACGCGATTGAGAAATTGCTGCACGCGCGGCTGCGTGCTCTTTTGCATTTCCGCCACCGGTCCGACGGCGATGATATTCCCTTTGTCGATCAGCAGCATGCGGTCCGCGATCAGGAACGCGCTGGCCAGTTCGTGCGTAACCACCACAAGTGTCATCTTGAACGCGCTCTTCAATTCCAGAATTAACTGGTCGATGCCCGCGGCGATGATCGGATCCAAACCCGCCGAAGGCTCGTCAAAAAAAAGAATTTCCGGGTCCATCGCCAGCGCCCGCGCGACGGCCGCACGTTTCTTCATGCCGCCGCTCAATTCCGACGGCATATAGTCTTCGAAGCCCGCCAGGCCCACCTGTTCCAGCTTCAGCCGCAGCATGATCTCGATGGTGGACTCTTCGAGCTTGGTATGCTCGCGCAGCGGGAGCGCCACGTTTTCCCCCACCGTCATCGATCCAAACAGGGCGCTGCCCTGAAACGACATGCCGATCTTTTTTCGAATTTCGTCCAACTCCGCCGTGGAAACGGAGGCGATGTCCTTGCCCTTTAGGAAAATCTGCCCGGAGCTGGGCTTTTGCAATCCGACCAAAGTGCGCAACAACGTACTCTTTCCCGACCCCGAGCCTCCCAAAATGACCATGGTCTCGCCGCTCAGGATGTCCACGTTGAGCCCGTGGAGAATCTCGCGCGATCCGTAGCTGACGCGCAGGTCGCGCAGCGAAATCATCGCATCCGGCGGTGGAAGTTGACTCGGTTCCTGAGCCATCGCAATCTGTGCCATGGTTTAGTGCTCGCTCATAAAGAAAAAGAGCGTTGTAAAAATCAAATCCACGACAACGACCAGAAAAATCGACATGACCACCGCGCGCGTGGTCGAGCGGCCCACTTGCTCCGCGCCGGCCCCCGTCGCAAGTCCTTCATAGCAACCGACGGCCGTGATGGTTATGCCAAACATGAAGCTCTTGACCAGTCCCGTCATGATGTCCCGCAAGAAAAGCGCATCGATGGACGCTTGCATGTACCGCCCAAACGTGAAATCCGCCTGGGCCACCCCAAATACCGAGCCACCAATCATGCCCATGGTATTGGCCCAAATTGTCAGGCACGGCACCATGACGATCATGGCCAGAAATTTCGGGGTCACCAGAAAGTGAATCGGATTGATGGCCATCGTTTCCAGCGCGTCAATCTCTTCTGTGACCTTCATCGTCCCGATCTCCGCCGCAAACGCAGACCCCGAGCGCCCAATCACCACGATGGCGGTGATCAGCGGGCCAAGTTCCCGCGACATCGATATCGCCACCGCACTGGCCACGATGTTCAGCGCCCCGAACTTCCGCAGCTCGTACGCGGCCTGCAGCGCCAGAATCAAGCCAATGAAAAAAGTGATCAGCGAAATGATGGGCAGCGCCCGCACGCCCACGTCCATGGCCTGCGAAATCGCGCGTTGCAACCGAATCGGCTTGCCGCGAAACGGCGCGACAAACGTGTAAAACGAGGCCTTGGCCGCCAACTCCGCCAAGGAGCCGATGTAGGAAAGACCGCCCGTAACATTCGCGCCAATCTGAGAAGCTAATTCCAAGGGACCCTCGAGAGTACTTCCAGCGCATTGCTTCTACGAACTTAACGCCTGTTCCTCGTCGTCATAAATCTCGAACACCTTCAACAATCGCGAAAGTTGCAAAACTTCCCGCGCCGAGGGGCTCAACCCGAACAAGATAAATCGCGATCCCAGGTCGCGCGAAGCTTTGAGCCCTTCCACCAGCGAAGCCACTCCCGAGCTATCGATATATTTCACGCCTTTCAAATTCATAATGACCCGCGGCGTCTTCAACTCCCGCAATTCCTTCAGCAGCGTCTTGCGCACTTGCGGAGAGTTCGCCAGGTCGATGTGCCCGGTAACGTCGAAAATTGTAATGTGTTCCAGTCGTCGTACCGAAATCTCCACGGTTACTCTCCTTCGCAAGCCTTTACCGGCTTCTCCGCTCTCACCTGCTTCTCCAGGCGAAGCTGGTTCTGATTCCCCACGCGCCGGTGCTCCATCAAATCCATGCTATCCCGGATGAAGTGCAGTCCAAGCCCGCCCGGCTTAACTTCATCCAGCGATCGCTCCTTAACCTTTTCCTTTTCGAATGGCGCGCCTTCATCCAAAATTACGATTTCCAGCGATTGCACGCACTTCCCGTCTACGGTGCGCTCCACCAGCCGGCAAGTGAGCTGGATCCATTGATCCAGCCGGTTGCCGTAAGCGTGGCGAATCACATTGGCCATGGCTTCATCGACGGCGCGAGTGATCGCCCGGCAATCCGGCGGGGAAAACCCGCAAATTTCCGTCAAGTGCTCGATCGCCCCGCGCACCACGCAGAGTAATCGCGGATCGCTGGTCACTTCCAGATTCAAGAACAGCCCTTGGCCCTTCACGCGCCCACTCCCCCGCTGTCACTTGCCCGGACTTGGTGAAAAATTATCGTGAGCGATCTTGGCCGCCTTCTTCGCAAAATCGTAAGTGGCCTTGAGGTTAGCACCAAAAAACCGCACTTTGCCCCTGATATCGTTCTCCTGCAGCGTCGCTCCGCTCTTGTCCGTGAACTGGCAGTGCACGTCGATGGAGGTTGCCCCCGCCACGGTAGTAACCTGCCGCGCTCGTTCGCTTCCCTGCTTGAACCCGCGCACCGTGCTGTGCAGGATCACCAGATCGCCCGCACCGGCAGCGGCGCTGTCGCCATCGCGGTAAACGTGCTGGAATCCGCCACTTTTTTCCAACTGCTTGATCAAATTCTCATACAGCGATATCTGAAATTCCGCTGGCAGCTTGATCTCGTCGGACTGGATCATAAGCACCTGAATCGCCGAGGCTTTCGTTGCTGGCGGCGCGGCGTAAGCCCTTGCTTTGGCCAATACAAGAATGCTACCGATCAACAGCAGCGACGCTCCGAAGATACAAAAAAAACGCTTCATGGCTTTTCCTCTTTCGCTGCGGCCGGCTTGGTCTCGGGAGCCTTTTTCTCATCCTCTAGGGGAATCGTCGTGTGCCCACCCAGTCCCATCAACTGCCGCTTCAGCGCGTCCGCCTTGCCTAACGGCATCGTGAAGATCGCCCCGTGCATCGCTCCACTCGCATCCACATACTCAATCGTGAGCGTGTCGAGTTTCGAGCGGAAAAGGCTCAAGAACCGCCCGCTCCCATAAGGCCCGAACATCGACAGCGTCCCCAGCGTTCCGTGGACCGCGCGCTGGCTGTCGTTCCCGGTAACGATGTCCTGCATCGAAGCAATGGCTACGCTGGCCTTCGTCTTCGAGTTCGAAAACAGCAAATTCCCTCCATCAATCGCCAGGCTGCCTTTCGCATGTTCTTTGATTCCGGTCATGCCGATGACTTGCACCACTCCGGAAACCGGCGCTGCCTGCTGTGCGCCGCAAGGCGCCGCCAGCCAGGCACACAGGCTCATAGCAGCGGCCCCCAGCGCCATTTTTCTATCAAGCAAACCCATTTCTTCCTCCACAGGCCCTAGCCTAGTCGTTCCTATACCAATGCCATCGAGTGGTGCGGTCGTCTTGGCAAACCATTGGGATTAGGAGGGATACAATCCAGTATTCACCCGGAAAAGTCAATGCCGGAAGCCTGGGCAAAGCAAAATTCGAACCCTCCAGGTAGCAGAGAGCTTGCCCCGCCCACCTCTATTTTGATGTCCGTGGGATGTTCCCAGGTGCGCGGTTCCCGAACCTTAAGCAAGCAAGAGCTTGGGCATCGCCTAGGGGCACCAGTTCGAGATGGATTACAATCAAGGAAGATAAATTATCGAAGCTATGCAGGAAGCGGCGAAAAATCTACTTTTGGTTCTTGTTGCACTCTTCCCCATCGTGGATCCGCTGGGGGGCAGCCCATTTTTCCTGGCGCTGACCAGGGATTACACGCCGGAAGCGCGAAAAGCGTTGTCCTGGCGGATTGCTATCAATAGTCTCTTCCTGCTGATAGGGTCCTATTTTGTCGGGAGTTACATTCTAGCGTTTTTTGGGATTTCGCTGCCCGTGGTGCAGGTCGGCGGAGGGCTGATCGTCATCGCCACGGGATGGGCGCTGCTGAAGCAGAAGGACGACGAAAAGCACGACGTACACAGAACCGTCCAGCCGCAGGACCCCTTCCACCAGGCATTCTATCCCCTGACCATGCCGCTGACGGTAGGCCCGGGATCCATCTCCGTGGCCATCACGCTGGGCGCGAATGCGGCGCACCGTCACACACTCCATCCATTGACAATCCTGGCTGCACTCATTGGATTGATATTGATCGCGGTCAGCATTCTCCTGTGCTATGCGTTCGCGGACCGATTGGCACAGGTGCTGGGAGCAACGGGGATGACGGTGATCACCCAGTTGTCGTCGTTTTTCCTGATTTGTATTGGGGTGCAGATCGCCTGGAACGGGGTCAAGGAGTTGCTGGAGTCGGTGACGGTGCATATTGGGTGACCGGGCGGCCCAGTTAAAAATGTCTCCCTGCGCCGATGTTTTTAAAATTGAAAAACTCACGAATAGCGCACAGAAAGAATATCGGGCCTCTATTGAACGCCGGCAGCAGGCCCTAAGGAGCGAGAAACAATTCGGAAAACGGGGATGAGGCGGACAGCAGTGTTCGATGGGAAGAAGACGGACGAGTCGGCATCGAACTCGATGGCAAGATGGATGGCCTCATCGGCAAGAAGGCGGAAAACGCTGTCCGCGCCGGGTTCTGGAGTAATGTGAAACTCGGCCCCGACGCTTTCGAATTCCAAAGGTCGCACGGAGCCATCGGCGAAGACCATGCAGTTCCAACCGATGTTCCCACAGGCGTTGCTTTCAGGGAGAAAATCATCGCCGGAGAAATGGAGTGGCACGAGGCGCAAGCGGAGCTGACGGTATTCATCGGCCGGAATTGTCGCCGTGACGCCAGCCCTTGCAGGCTGTTCCAGCGATGGGGATTCGCCTTTGAATCCTAACGGGTCCGACGGCATCGATACAGACAGCAAGTCCAACTGCACTGCGTGAGCCGCCAGTCCAGGAGCGAGTTCCTGCCAGGCGGAGGAATCCTCGCTTGCCGTAATGCTCGGATGCGCCTCAATGCCGCGTAGGGTGACAAAGATGTGCTGGACATCTCTCGGTGGTGACAGCGGTGAAGTTCCGGTTGAAACGAAGGGCAATGTGAGTGGCGATGGAAAAGGTGCGGAGGCTGCGGAAGCCGTACTCATGCTCATGCTTGCGAACACGGTTCCAGGAGTTCTGCCGAGCGTGCAGGACGTGTTGCTAACACCGACGCTGCTTACACTCCCGTTGAAGAAACCGCTAAAACAACCAGCACCGCAGCCCGAGAGGGCAAGGCAGAGAAAAAGCACGACGGGAAGGATCATCCGAAGAACGTTCGCCGTGGTTTCTGTGGCGATCGCGCGCTGCATACTGGACCCCACTTCTGAGAAGGAGGTGAGGATACCACTCCCGAATCTATAGTGGCAAAGGAATATTCACCTTCCCGGCAGGCTAGTGCGCAGGCTGACCGCAAAAATGTCGCGGGCGTGATGCATGGCCGTGTGCAAGGCGCCGATGGGTTCGCTTTCACGATTTTTCATCGTAAGCCTTAGAATAAGACTCCGGCCTTCTGTATGGCAGATAGAACGATTCACAGGAGCCTGCAATGACTTTCCGCAAGCAGTTTGGACGTTCACGCCTCTCCGTTGCTGCGGCTGTGTTTGTGGTGCTGCTTGTTTCCAAGGCGCCGCAAGCCTCGGCGCAAGAGCAACCGTCTCCGCAGGCCGCGCCTGCCCTGCAGTCGCCCCCGGACGCTACGCCGAGGCCCAGTGAAACCAGTTCAGTGGATGGCGCCACGGACGCCAAACAGTCGAAACGTATTCTTTGGATTTTTCCCAATTATAGGGCTGTGAGTGCAAACACGCAGTTGCCACCACTGTCGCTGAAGGAAGAGTTCTGGCTGGCGACGCAGGACAGCTTCGATTATTCGTCTTTCATTTCCGGCGCGATAATTGCCGGTATCAGTCAAGCGAACAAGTCTTATCCCGAGTTTGGACAAGGCGCCAAAGGCTATGGGCGCTACTACTGGCACGCGATGGCGGATCAGGCGGTGGGAAATTATCTAACCGAAGCTATCGTGCCTGCGGCGACGCATGAAGATCCGCGCTATTACACGCTCGGACATGGCGGGGTTTTCAAGCGCACTGGCTATGCCATAAGCCGTCTGTTTATCACCCGGACCGATTCCGGCGGCCGTACTTTTAACTTTTCGGAAATTGTGGGCAATGGTGCCGGTGCAGGAATTTCGGACGCATATTACCCGGCGAGAGAACGCACCTTTACCAAGACCTACCAAAAGTGGGGGACCCAAATCGCCTTAGATGGCGTCTTCAACATAGTGAAAGAGTTTTGGCCGGATATCAACCGGGCCGTCTTCCGCGGAAAGTATTGATAGCAGCGGTTACGTTGAATGCGGTGTCAATCGTGTGGCTAAATCGCACCTTTGACTTGTTGCTGTCTTCTTCCGCTGAAGCGAGCGGCTTCCGATCGCCTTATCAGCGCTGAGGATTGATGAAAGCCTCCAGCAAATCGGCGCGAGCCTTCTCATCGGAAGCGATTATTTTAAGCAGGTCGCTCACGGAAAGCATGCCGCGGTATCCTTGCCGTTCGTCTACCACCAGCAAGTGATAGAGCCCGTTTTGCTCCATCAGCCGCAGGCATTCTTCCAGCGAAAACTGCGGAGTCACGGTAATAAGTTTGCGGGTCATGATTTCCGCAGCTTTCATCCATGCGGGACACTTATTTTCCGCGGCAACTTTATCCGATATATCGCTTTGTGAAATAACTCCGGTCAGTTTTCCCTCCGCGTTGACAACTCCGACTGCTCGCACCTGTTTCTCGCGAAGGTATTGGGCGGTTTCGTACACGCTTCTCTCTTCCGTGATGGAGAAGACTTCTCTGCGGGACCCGATTAGATCCAAAACTTTCATGGGACCTCCGGGGTACGGCTCGGCAAAGATACTAGGCCCAAGAATCGCTGAATTGCAACTGGAAAGAGCTGCTGGGAACGTTGGCCGTCAGTGAACTAGAACGGGTTGACCTCGGGCAAATGAATCTTCAGCTTGAAGCAAATGTAGAGAACCAGAATCGCGCCCAATGTCGACAAAATCAGCCCCGCGGGATGATATTTCTCATTTTTCGAGCTAAAAACCATGTGGCTGACCCCGCCCCCAATAATCGATCCGATGACACCCAGCACGGTCGTCCAAAACATCGTCATGTGCTCGTGCATCACCGATTTCGCGATAAACCCCGCGATCAGCCCAATCAAAATATACCAAATCAAATGAAACATACTTTTTCCTCCCTAACCTGCCCAGCACACCAAGAATTCCCCGCCAAACCAGCCCCAGCCAGTCCACCCAGCTTTCCGTCGCAGATTCTCGCCCCTCAACAAACCCCTGTCTGTACCAAAAAGTGCAAAATCTCCGATTCCACCACCCCATCAACCGTAATCACCGCGAATACGGTGGCCCCTCTCCTACACATGTGCCGGTTTTACACGTGGATCTCTGTTTTTGATCTAGGCCAGAGAAGCTCAGGTGCTTAGGTTCCCGGTTTTCACAAATAGGAGCGTCCGGCGCGCCTCTGACGAAGGACGAAATAACTCACTTCCTCTGCTAAGTCTAAGATGTCCTTAAAAGGGAATGGCGCGGAGAGTGGAAGCGCGGCGTGGCCCTATGATAATATTTCTCCACTGTGCGCCCGTAGCTCAGCTGGATAGAGCGTCTGGCTACGAACCAGAAGGTCGGGAGTTCGAGTCCCCCCGGGCGCACCATTTACTGGCACCTTCGTTCAAACGAGGTGCTTTATGTCCAACCCTCGCTGGGATTTCCTCAGGGAATCATTAGTTGCAGGCACGCTCGCGGCCGCCTCGGACACCCTATTGAAACGTAACCAACGTTATGTTCGATGTGGATGTAGCGCCTACCACTCTGTTCGCAGGCCCAGCGAAAAAATCGGGGTGACCATCAAAGATGCTCCAGCGTTAACACGTCGCAAGGAGATGATTTCATGATGCGAGGATTCCCCTTTTTAGGAGTTGCGTGGCTGGCGCTCGTTGCTCCTCTTTGCGCCCAAACCTCCTCAGGCGCTGCCGGTCAACCTCAAAGCGAAACCACTCTTCTAGAACCAGGTAAGCCGCTCGAACGATCGCTGCAAGGTGGGGAGAAACACTTTTATGCGATTCGCGTGGAAAAAGGAAGTTTTATTCACGCGATCGTCGACCAGCTTGGCATCGACGTGGCCTTAACGCTCTACGCATCTGACGAAAAAGCAGTCGGCTCGATGGATAGTCCGAACAGTAACTTCGGCCTCGAACAAATCTCCGCGATTGCGGAAACCCCGGGGATTTACAGATTGGAAGTGGCCTCCGGCGACAAGAACGTACCCGCCGGTCGTTACCGTGTGACGGTCGAACCTATTCGAACTCCGAACGACCAGGATCGCGCGAGGATCAATGCAGAGCGAACGTTTGTCGAGGGTGTACAACTCCAGCGGCAGGGAAGCGCGGCTTCGTTAAGGATGGCGACTGAAAAGTACTTGGCGAGTCTGCCGCCGTGGCGAACCGCGGGCGATCACTATGAAGAAGCCTTGACGCTGGATAGCATCGGGACCGTCTATTTCCCCTTGGGGGAGACGCAGAAAGCGCTCGATTACTTCAACCAGGCCCTGCCGCTCCGGCGTGCTGTGGGGGACCGCGATGGCGAGGCGATTACGCTGTGCAACATCGGCGCGGTTTACGACAAGCTCGGGGAGAAGCAGAAAGCACTCGATTACTACAACCAGGCCTTGCCGCTTATGCGTGCCGTGGGAGACCGCGCAAACGAGGGGGCGACGCTGAGCAACATTGGCGAAGCCTACGATACCCTCGGGGAGAGACAGAAGGCGCTGGATTACTTCAACCATGCCCTGCCTCTGCAGCGCGCTGTGGGAGACCGCGATGGCGAGGCAACGACGCTGGATAACATCGGTGGGGTTTACAACAACCTGGGGGAGAAGCAGAAGGCGCTGGATTATTACAACCAAGCGCTGCCACTCCGGCGCGCTGTGGGGGACCGCGCAGGCGAGGCAACTAGCCTGAACAACATCGGTGGGGTTTACGACGACCTGGGGGAGAAGCAGAAGGCGCTGGATTACTACAACCAAGCGCTGCCGCTCCGGCGTGCTGTGGGGGACCGCGCAGGCGAGGCAACTACCCTGAACAACATCGGTGTCGTCTACAATGCCCTCGGGGAGAAGCGGAAGGCGCTGGATTATTACAACCAAACCCTGTCAGTCCTGCGTGCCATGGGAGATAGCGCAGGCGAGGGGACTACGTTGAACAATATCGGTGCCGTCTACGACGACCTGGCAGACGAGCAGAAGGCGCTGGATTTCTACAACCAAGCCCTGCTGCTCCGGCGCGCGGTAAAGGACCGGGCGGGCGAGGCGGTTACGCTGACCAATATCGGTGTGGTTTACGCCGCCCTCGGGGAGAAGCAGAAGGCGCTGGACTACTTCAACCAAGCTCTGCTCCTCCTGCGTGCCGTGGGGGACCGTACCGGCGAAGCGGCTGCGCTGAGCAACATCGGCCGGGTTTACGACAAGCTCGGAGAGGAGCAGAAGGCGCTGGATTACTACAATCAGGCCCTGCCGCTCCGGCGCGCTGTGGGGGACCGCGATGGCGAGGCGGTTACGTTGAGCAATGTCGGCTTGGTTTACTACGAACTCGGGGAGAGGCAGAAAGCGCTGGATTACTACACTCAATCATTGCCCCTTTTCCGGGCAGTCCAGGATCCCCTGGGTGAGGGCTCCACACTGGTGCGCTTGATGGAATACTGGCGGAATCTCCGGAACCCGAGCCTAGCCGTGCTGTTTGGCAAGCAGGCCATCGATCGCTTCCAGCAGCTGAGGCGCAACATCGGAGGACTGGAAAAAACAACTCAACAGAGCTTCCTTAAATCAAAGGAAGACAATTACCGCGAGTTAGCGGAGCTGCTTATTTCCGTGGGGCGCCTTCCGGAAGCGCAGCAGGTCCTGGATCTCCTGAAGGCCGAGGAGTATTCGGAGTTTACGCAGCGCCGCGGAGACACGGGTTCTAACACCAGCGCCGTTGCGCTGACCCTTAGGGAAGAAAAGTCCAATAAGGAGTACGAGAATATCACTGCCGAGATTACTGCCATCGGCAGTGAATGGACGCAGCTTCACGCCAAATCCTCCAGGTCCGCGGACGAAGAACATCGGTACAACGAGCTGTCCGACAAGCTGACTGCCGCGAACCATCGATTGCAATCATTTCTCAACTCTCTGTACGACAGCTTCGGCAAGGGTGATCAAGCCAACGCCAAAGTGGAAACCATCAATGAAGTGACCGCTGGCCTGCAAATGCTGCTCGGAGAACTGGGTGACGGCACGGTGGCCGTCTACACCCTCTTGCTGAACGACAAGTGCGTGATGATGGTCATTACGCCGTCCACCCGTGTGGCTCGCGAAATATCTATCAGCAAGGCCGAGCTGCGTGGCAAGGTGTTTGCGTTCGCGCGGGCCCTGGCGAGCCACCATTCGGAGAAAGACATTCAGGCTAAGGCGCAAGACCTTTACAACGTTCTGATCGCCCCCATCGAAAAAGATCTTCAGGGAGCGCAGGCGAGGACTTTGGTGTGGTCGCTCGACGACGCTCTGCGGTATGTACCGCCAGCGGCGCTCTACGATGGCAAACACTACCTGGTCGAACGCTATCGAACTGTGGTGATTACCACCGCTAGCGTGGGGAACCTCAAGGATAAGCCGCAGGTGGCCCGTTGGCGCGGCGCGGCCATGGGTGTCTCCAAGGACTACGACGGTCTGGGCAAACTGGATGCCGTACCCAATGAATTGGCCTCCGTGGTACGCAGTGACGCCACGCCTGGCTCGCACGGGCCGGTTGCGGGAACGATTCTCCTCGATGATTCCTTCACGGAGACGGGCATGGAGACCGCGCTGCAGCAGCATCCTCCGCTGGTTCATATCGCCAGCCATTACGTGTTCCAGGTTGGCAACGATACGAATTCCTATCTCCTGTTGGGCGGCAAGGATATCGGCGGCCAGGGCTTCCACCTGACTTTGGCGGACCTGCGCGACAATCAAAGAATGGATTTCAAAGGTATCGAATTGCTGACTCTGTCCGGCTGCCAGACAGCTGTCTCCTCAAATGACTCGGACGGGCGCGAGATCGACGGTCTCGGGATAACGGCGCAAAGGAAAGGCGCCAAGGCGGTGGTGGCGACGCTGTGGCCGGTGGATGATGCAAGCACCGGTCTACTGATGGCAACATTCTATGAACGCTGGGTCAAGACTCCGGAAATGACAAAAGGAGAAGCTCTGCAGCAGGCGCAGTTGGCGCTCCTGCACGGCCTCCCTGACACCGCTGGAACGCCTCCGCTTTCGGCGGCTGGGGAGTCATCCGCGAGCGCATCGAAGCAGCGCCCGGCTTCGCCGTACGCGAATCCCTATTACTGGGCGCCTTTTATCCTCATCGGAAATTGGAAATAAGTAGCCAAGGAATCCGGCAGCAAGTCCATGATGGCAACTGCTCGTAATTCCTCATACGTGGGTAACTACGCGGGCTTCTTGCCCATCCCGCAAAACCAGCTTTTCGCGCGTTCCTCAAACGTCTGAACGTCGGTGTAGCCCGCCCTCGAAAACAATTCCCGATGTTCCTCCACGCTCGGGTTCGCGGATCGCAACAGCTTCATCACCGGCCCCTGCACCATGTCGTACTTTGCCTTTCCGTAGCTTTCCGCAATCACGACCAGCGTCCCGCCAGGTTTCAGCACCCGCAGGATTTCCTGCATATCTTTGACTAGGTCGGGCCAGTAATATTGCGTTTCTACGGCAGTGACGACATCGAATTTGTCCTCGGGAAACGGCAGTTGAGACACCGAAGCCTGCGTTATTTCGACGCGCCCTGCCTGGATCAATTGCGCATTTCTCGCACGGGATGCCGCTACACTGCCCTTCGCGTAATCCACGCCGTAAACCGTGCCGCGCGTGGCCATCCCCGCCAGCTTTTCGACCGTCCTTCCGCCGCCGCAACCCACATCCAGTATCGTGAACTCCTCATTGATCCGCACATGCCCCAGCCCCCAGTCCGTCACACCGGAATGCGACAGGTTCATGATCCACACAAAGAACCGCCCCACCCATTTCGTTGGCTTTCGCACCTGATTCAACAAGTAAATCATCGCGACGACAACCGCGATGTAATAAAGCACCCGTCCGATCGCGTGCCAGTTCAGCAATAACAAAGACCGCCTCCTAGCTTAGATTTTGTTCGGCGTAGATCTTACGTGCGGCGGGAGAAAGGCACAACAGTTGCTCAGGCCCCGTCCCGTTTTGGGAATATGCCACCAAGAAATTCGAACGATCACCGCCCCAAATGCCGGTTTTCGACTTGACAAATTATCCATCTATGGTAAGATTAACTTTAGGTAAACTTATGTTTGGAGTGCGGGAGCTCTGCTCGCGCATTTTTTGTACACACTGGCGAAATTATCGCGCGCCGCAAACCATCTAGAATCAACACTTGCATAAATCCCATAAGTATTGATTCTAAAAGACTTACAAAAACACTAGGCACTTTAGAATCAACACTTACAAAAACCTAGGGGGGGAGGGGTGGGGAATATCGTAGGAGTTAACCCCTTAATCCGCACCTGGGCCTGAACCAACCCGTCGGCCTCCCTGTCGACGGCTGTTGGAGTGCGGCAGTTCTACTGCCGCCTCTTTGCCCCAAGCGTAGCGATGGGTCGACTGCTTCTTCAATTCGCCCGCCAGGTCTCCGATTTCGGCATCAGCAGGAAGATCGCTACGCCGCATGCCACGGTCACCAGTCCTAGAATGGCACCCGCCTGGTAGCGACCAAAGCAGATCTCGCCGATGCAAAACAGCATGGAATAGACCAGCGCGCAACCGAGCATCCAGCTAAGCAAGTTGCGTCCCAGGTCACGCGTCACTGTATGGTCGCCGGAAAGCTTGGCGATAGGCCGCCATCCCGTGATTTGCGGCCGCACCTTGCGGTAGAACGCCACCAGCGTCTCGCCCGGCTCCGGCTTGGTCAGCAGTGTCACGGCCAGCCATACAACGGTCGTAAAGCCCGTGGTCCACAATGTTGCCTTGGCAAAAACTACCGGGTCGGTTCCAGCAAACGGCTGCGGCCGGCCAATCATCCACATCCACAAGGAACTCGAATGCAGCACCACAGTCGCCGCCAACGCTGCCGCCATCGCCGAAATCTCACTCCAGGCATTCACGCGCCACCAATACCATCGCAGCAGATACACTCCACCGGTGCCCGCGCCAATTTCCAGCACGATCTTCCATCCTTCCGTCACGGAACCCAGCTGTGAAGAAACCCACGCCGCGGCCACAACGAGAAACAGTGTCGCTACGCGGGAAGCTTGCACGTAGTGCGATTCGCTAGCCTTCTTCCTCAAAAAGCGCCGGTAAAAGTCCTCGACCAGGTACGAACTTCCCCAATTGAGCTGCGTCGCCACCGTGGACATGAAGGCCGCCATGAATCCTGCAAGCAGAATTCCCAGCAGAGCGTGCGGCGTCTGCCGCGTGGCCACCAGCATGTAGCCCTTTTCCGGCTGCGTCAGACCCGGATACAAAACCACCGCGGCCAGCGCCGTCAGAATCCATGGCCAGGGACGCAGCGCGTAGTGCGCCACGTTGAACCACAACACGGAAAGCAAACCGTTGCGCTCGTCACGCGCGCTGAAAATCCGCTGCGCAACATATCCGCCGCCGCCCGGCTCCGCTCCCGGATACCAGAACGCCCACCATTGCACCGCCAGGTGCACCACAAACGTAATCACCGGCAGCGTCCACAGCGCGCCTTCGCTCCATTCGCGCGAAAAGTCCGGAAGCAGCGCGGTGATGTCACTGGCGCCGGGCCCCACTGCCGCGCGCTTCGCCGCAAGTTTCGCCAGCAGCTCCGGCATCCCGCCCACGGCGTGAACGCCGTACCACGCCACACCAATCACGATGCTCATCTTCAGCACGAATTGAAAAAGATCCGTCCACAGGACGCCCCACAAACCGCCCAGCGAAACGTAAATTCCAGTGAACGGCATGAGGAAAAATACGCAAATCGCCAGCGCCCGGCCATCGCTGACGCCCAGCGCCGTGCTGATGATATTCACCATGGCCTTCGTGACCCAGCCCAGGATCAGGCAATTCATCAGCAGCCCGAGATAGACCGCACGGAATCCCCTCAGAAACGCCGCGGGCTTTCCGTGATAGCGGAATTCCGCGAATTGCACGTCGGTGATCAGCCCGGACCTGCGCCATAATCGCGCAAACAGAAAAACCGTCATCATTCCCGACGGCAGGAAACTCCACCACAGCCAGTTCCCTGCTACTCCCTGCGTGTAAACCAGTCCGCTGACCGCCAGTGGGGTGTCCGCGGCAAACGTCGTCGCCACCATCGACGTTCCCGCTAGCCACCAACTCACCGAGCGTCCCGAAACGAAATAGTCCTCCGTACTCTGCCCGGAGCGCCGGCGAAAATACAAGCCCAACGCAAGCGTGATCAGCAAATAACCGGCAATCGCGGCCCAATCAGAAATCGTCAATTGCAAGGTTCAGTCTCTCCTGCGCGGGGAATCGCGAATCAGACGGCGATCACTGCCCTAGCACATTTTCTCGCCGCTAAGTCTCTTCACCTGGCAGCGAACTGTCAAAGGAATTCTGAATCGATTCAATGGCGGGAATAGGAGAGGAGGAGACGGGAGGAAGGATCAAAGCACGGGAATCGGAGCCCGAATATCAAAGCCCCGATCCTGGCAGCGGAATAAAGAACCCCGGATCGCTGGGGGGAGCGACCCGGGGCGGGGGTTACAGCTGAGGGGGGCCGGAGGAAAATCGTTAAATCTGTTTAGTGGACGTGGTTCACGGCGAGCACGCAAATCTGGCGCAATTCTTCGTAGGTGAAGAACGTCTCTTCTTCTCCGCCGGCGTGCTCACGATGGCCAAATCCCGTTTCACTCGAGATGCGGATTAGTTCACTCTCGGAAATCCCGAGCAGCAAGGCCGCCCGGCGGTGCGTCACGTATTTGAGCTCCTGTCCGTTCATGTTCATCTCCTCACGCTGGGAGCATAACCATGGAGTCTTCTTCCACCGCCAGGATCATGGTCTTATAAATGTCCACGTCCCAGCCTTCGCCGATGCGCATGCGCAGCGTCTCTCCGCCATCTTTCAGGAGTTTCCCGCGCAGGGGAACCTTCATATCGCCGAGCACAACTTGCAGGACCACCGACTGCCCGATCCAGGTGTTGTATGCGCTGTCCATCGCCCCTCCCTCAGCACTGCAGCCTGACGGGATAGAGAATCGCGCACGGCAACGCCGCTCACAATGGTACACAGGGGGTACCAGACTAGTAAGTTCGTACTGTTCGCCAGCGGAACACGCAATTCTTCCTGTCTTTTAGGAAAGTACACTCGTACTGTTTCGCCGGGACGTGCGTCCCATTGGCCGCCCAGGCCGCCGCTGGCATTCTCATCTCATGACGCGACTCGACCAACGCGGACCGCACTCCCTGAACGGAAGTTCAGCTGCGCCGTCCTCGCGGCCAGGCATCGGACTGGCCCTGGGCGGAGGATTCGCGCGCGGATTTGCGCATCTCGGAGTGCTGCAAGTTTTAGAGCAGAATCACATTCCCATCTCTCACATCGCGGGGACAAGCGTAGGAAGCATTCTTGGCGCGGCTTATGCCAGCGGCGCGCCACTCTCACGAATTATCGCGACTTGCCGCACGCTTCGCTTTCGGGACATTGCCCGGTGGCGCGTCTCGCGCCTGGGCTTGGCCAGCAATCGGCGCCTTGGCGGACTAATCGAGCGCGTCTTCGAAGCGCGCCATTTTGAAGACCTGCGCATCCCCATGGCTGTCGTGGCCACGGATCTGGCCAATGGCGAGCCCGTCGTTTTTACGCACGGCAATCTTGTCGACGCCATTCGCGCGAGTTGCGCCTTCCCCGGACTTTTTCAACCCGTGGAAATCGGCACGCGCTGCCTGGCGGACGGCGGGCTGGTTGCTCCCGTCCCCACGCAAGCCGCGCGGGAACTCGGCGCCGCACACGTCGTAGGCGTTTCCGTCGGTATGCACGACGGCTATCGCGGCACGCCCTCCAACATTTTTCAGGTCGTGAGCCGCGCGGTTAGCGCCGCGCAGAAGCACCAGCACGAAGTCTGGGAGCGCCACGCGGACCTGGTCCTGCGCCCCGATGTACAGTCGCTGGCGTGGGATGATTTCGAGCATGCCGAACAAGCCATCGAAGCGGGAGCCGACGCCGCACGGCGCGCGCTGCCGCGGATTCAGAAGCTGCTTGGAAAAGCAGACGATGCTCCCCGCTCCTTCGAAGAGCGCGACGAGGCAGAGGATCGCAACACTCTCTGGCTTGCGGAGGCCCTCCGTTGATGCGCTTCGCTGCATGGCTCGGCTTCTTCTCCGCCCTGGTCCTTGTCTGGCATGAATGCGGAGAGAATCCCGCCGTTTTCTGCTACCGTATTGGTTCGGGTGCTTTCACCTCGGCGCGTTCACGCGCTCTTGTGCCGGTGCTCGCAACTCAACGTACCGTTAGGAACAGCGCCGCGTGCTCGAATCGATCCGCCACTTTCTCCACACCGTTTACGATGTCGAAGGACTGATCCGAACCGGCGGTCCGCTGCTTGTCTGCATCATCGTCTTTATTGAAACGGGGTTCTTTGTCGGCTTTTTCTTGCCGGGCGATTCCCTGCTGGTGACCGCCGGGGTTTTCGCCGCGGCCGGTTCCATCTCCCTGCCCTGGATCCTGCTGCCAGTGATGCTCTGCGCCATCGCCGGGGATCAGATTGGCTACTGGATTGGCCGGGCGGCGGGAGCTTCGCTCTACCGCCGTGAAGATTCCTTCTTCTTCCGCCGCAGCCACCTCCAGCGCGCCCATAACTTCTACGAAAAGTATGGCGGCAAGACGGTCATTCTCGCCCGCTTCGTCCCCATCATTCGCACCTTTTGTCCTCTGGTGGCCGGGGCGGCAGGGATGCCTTACCCCCGCTATCTCACCTACGACGTTTGCGGCGGGGTGCTATGGGTTGGCAGCATGATTATGGGAGGCTACGCTCTTGGGCGGTCCGTTCCCAATATCGGGCAGCGTATTCACTACGTCATTGCCGTGGTGATCGTCCTTTCCGTGCTTCCGGCAATCATCAGTATCCTGCGCGAACGCCGGAGTTCGAAGGCGGCAGCTGCCGCGGTAGCTCCAGCCACGCTTCGGGACTCCGAGGGCGAATAGCCAGTGCTTCCGGCGAAGCTGCGCGCCATCATCTTCGATATTGGACGCGTCCTCATACGAGTTGATGCGGCGCGCGCCGTGGAGCGTTTGGCTCCCGGTGTTTCACTTTCGCCAAAAGAGGCTTGGACTTCCCTGGAAAAAGACCCGCGCTGGCCCGACTGGCAGGAAGGGCGCATGTCTCCTCGGGACTGGCATCTTCATGTCAGCAAGCGACTGGGTACCTCGCTGGGCTTCGAGCAGTTCGTGCAGGCCTGGAATGCCGCGCTCGATCCCCAGCCGATCCAGGACAATGTCTTCCTTGAGAAGCTGTCCAAACGCTACCGTCTGGCGCTCCTCTCGAACACAGACCCCATCCATGTGGCACACATGGAAGCTAACTACGAGTTCTTTCGGTTCTTTCCAGCTCGCATCTACTCCTGCAAGGTGGGCGCAAGCAAGCCCAATCCGCTCATCTACAGGGAGGCCCTGCGCGCGTGCAAGGTCGGAGCCGAGGAAGCTCTCTATATTGATGACATTCCTGCGTATGTAGAAGCGGCTAAGCGGTTGGGAATGTCCGGTATCCCGTTCCAATCCCCCGGCCAGCTCGCCGCCGATTTGCGCGCTCATGGCGTAGATCTCGATTGAGTCTGCTCCGCGCAAAAAATCCGTTGTTCGCTCCGTGTTCGCGTAAACTTTGCTAGTTATAGTACTACCCCCTGGAATTTGTTCACTCTTCAACGCTCTTCATTTCAGCTACTTAGAGGGCAGACGCGTTACCCCCTTTTGGTGCGAGGCGTGCACTTTCTTTGTTACGGGTTCGTTACTCCCAAAAATTCGAGATCAGAAGGCACTTCCCAACTTGGGTGAGGAGAAAGATTGAATATGTCAGACGAAAGAATAGTGGAAACGCATTCAGCACCGGCTTGGCAGCTTCCGGCGATCATCGTCCTGGGGCTTATTGCCATCGGCGGACTAGGATTTGGCTGGAGCGCTTCTACGAAGCTCGATAGCACACAGCAGGCAGTTACCGCGCAATTGAAGACCGCGGAGCAGTCCGTCCAGCAGGATATGTCTTCCCTAAAGGACCGCATCGCGCAAGACGAAAAGGCCAACACCGATGTGAAGGGTGACCTGAAGGTGGTTACCGATAAGCTGAAGATTACCCAGGGCCAACTGAAGAAGGCTCGTCAGGAATCCGCGAAGCTCAACGATGAGACCGCGGAAAAGATCAGCGCTCTGGACACCTCCGTCAAGGGCGAGCTGGCCACCAAGGCGACCACCGATGACGTCAAGACCGTGGATAACAAGGTGGTTGGCGTGAAGACCGACCTGGACAAGACCCGCGAGGATCTGTCCCTGGCGCGCAGCGAAATGGGCACGCTCATCGCCCGCAACCACGATGAAATCGACTTCCTCCGCCGTCAGGGCGAGCGCGACTACATCGAGTTTGCTATCGCCGGCAAGAACAAGCCCCAGAAGATCGGCAACGTTACCGTCGAGCTCAAGGGCATAAATGAAAAGCGCAATCAGTTCAGCGTGGCCATGACCGTCGAGGACAAGCGCTTCGACAAGAAGAACCGCGCTTTGAACGAGCCCATCTTCTTCTACACTTCCGGAACGCGGCTGCCCGAAGAACTGGTGATTAACAAGGTTGGCAAGGACCAGATCAGCGGCTACATCAGCATTCCGAAGGCGAATGCGCAGCCGCAGGCCACTTCGGCGGCCAGCAAGTCCGGCAAGTAGTTTTTTCGCTGGCCAGCGGTTTAGCTGAGGGTGAAACATACAGCTCGGCGGTGATCGCCGGGCGAATACGAGGGGACAGGTTAGCCTGTCCCCTCTGTTTTTTTCTGGATGTCTTCAGGCTCCTGGCACCATCCGGTTCTAGCAACGCTTCCCTGCGAGTAAAAAAAGTTTGGGCGTAACCTGTCTGCGGTATAGCTTGAGGCTCCAGTTCGGCCTTCGACAAATGCGAATGCTGGACAGGGCCCGGCGGCAGGGGCGGTCGCTAATCCCTGGCGTCGACGGAATCTGCGATGGTGGCTCCTCACATCCTGGGCTCGCCGTACCGCCTCGCCCACCTCTAGGAACCTCTAGTCGAATCTTGTCGGCCGATGGGCACATGGCACCATCCCTCATGCCCCTAAAACGAAAAAACGAGGATGGCCGGAATGGCCATCCTCGCTGACGGACATGGAAGCGTATGTGGTTAGGTTAGAACGTGATTTTCGCTCCTAGGATCAGACGGCGGCGACCCAAGCCGTTGAGCGTCGAGTTGGTATAGCCGCCGCCGCTGCTGTTGGAGAAATTGTTGCCGAATGTTCCGCCGTGGGCGAAGTTAACGTCATCAATGAGCGGGTCGGGAATGCCGAGGAACCTATGGTTAAACAGATTGTAGGCTTGTGCTTCCAGCCGAAGCGAAAGTCTCTCGGTAACCTTCGTGGTTTTGAACATGCTCAGGTTTACGGCATTGACCGGGTCGCCACGAAGGCCAGGATTGCGGCTGACATTACCGTAAGGAGTTTTGAAGAAAGCCGCAGCGGCATCATTGTTGTAGATAAAGCGTACGGCGCTCGCGCTAATTGGAGTGGGAACCTTGTTCCCTAGAGTGAAGAAGTCTACCAGGCCGCAATTCGGGAGAGCCGGATTGGTGCAAGCTCCAACCATGTCACCAGGAGCGTTCGGGTTTCCTGCAAACGGGCGGCAAGTGGTATCTCCAAAGAAGTTCACGTCGTATGAATTCTGGCAGGCAGCGTTCGCACCAGTAGCAGTGATTGGCGTCCAAAGTTGCCCGCTCGAGTACCGCCAGGTCCAATTGGCCTGATAGCCGCCCAGCAAGTGGCCCAAAAATCCGTTTTGCGCTTTGTAGAACGGCAGATCGTAGACGAAGTAAAGCGAAGCCGTCTGTGGGAAGTCGAGGCTGCTCCGCGCTTTTTCTGCTCTGGCAGTATCGAAGGGATTCTGCGCTCCGGCGACGAAAATGGGACTGCCGTCGCTGGTAGCCGAGAAGATTTCGCTGGTGTTGTCCAAAGTCTTGCTGAAAGTATAGGCGAGGCCTCCGCTCAGGCCGTGCCAGTTCTGGATACGCAGATCACTCTGCAATCCGTGATAGTCGGAAAACGAGGTGTTTGTGCGTGTCCGCACGTTGGTGAAATTGCAGTCTACGCGCCCGGAGGCAAACCCTGGCGTTCCGGGCGTAGCGCACGGTGTGATGCCCGCCGGAATGAAGGAACTGAATCCCTTGGCAATCAAGCCTGCAAGCGCGGGGTTGGTATTCACCGTTTGAAAGTTACCAACGACGTGATTGCCCACGTAGCGCACTTCAAGAACGACGCGACTGGTCACTTCCCGCTGCACTCCCAGAGACCATTCCTGGGTGTACGGGTCGCCAAAGTCCTTGGACACTCGAGTATTCAGTCGCGTCCCAGGATTGACTCCCGCTCCGGTTGGGATATTCCCAAGCTGAGCCGCGCGCACGTCAGAGCCAAAGAATCCGGAAGTGGGAAGTGCCGCACCGGCGGTAATGGTGCCGGCGTTGACGACGGGAGCCGCAGTAGCCTCGTTGAGGAAAATATTGTAGTAAGCGGGATCAAAAGTAATGCGGTACCCAGCTCGAATGACCGTCTTGTCGCCAGTCAATCCGAAGAAGTGTGGCTTCCAGGCGAAGCCGACATTGGGCTCGAAATACCTGTAGTGATTGGGAACGGAAGGCACGGTGGTAACGTTGGCTGGCAAGGTAGTATCCCAGAAAGGCTTGGCGCTCGCTTCGGTGGCCACTGACAGGTCGTGGAGCAGGTTGATGGCCTGGCTGTAAAACTCCCAGCGCAACCCCAGGTTGAGCGTCAGGCTGTTGCTCACGCGCCAATCATCTCCGAAGTAAGACGAAACATCGAATTCCTTAAACTGGAACTTTGGTGGGCCGTCCGTCAGAGCCAATTGCAGCGGGGTGTTGGCAAGAAACCGGGAGAAACTGCAAATATTCCCGGTATAAGTCGGCAGACCCGGAAACTGGGTTCTGCACGAGCCTCCTGCAGCGGTGCCCGCATTGGAAAACGTGTAGGTCCCGTCGATATTCGGCAGGAACGTATTGGGCGAGCGCTGCTTGTAGAACTCGCCGCCGAACTTAAACGTGTGGCGTCCCCGAATCCAGGAAGCGTTGTCCTGCACTTGAGTGTTGTTGATGGTACGGCCCTGCGGCAGGTTGTTCTGTACCTCAAAAGCCACCCCCGATTGCAGGGTAATCCCCGTTGGGCAAGCAAAGATATTAGCGCGCGTGCAGCTCGGGAACGATCCACCCTCAAAACCAAAGCCCGCGCGAGAGAAGCTGTAGCGAATTTGGTTGACAAGGCTGCTGCTAATTGTGTGGGTCCAGTCCAGCGCAATCTGCTGGTCTCGCGCCGGAATGTCCACCCAAACGCCAGCGGCAAAGCGCCCAGTAGCACCGGTTAAGATGTTTTGCTGGAAAATGTACCGCGCGCCCACGCGATCCTTGGACGTAAGTTGAACGTCAACGCGCCCGGTGAACTCGCGGTCGTTGAACAAGGAAGGAACATTTCGCTGAATGGGAGCAAACTGGATGGGAGCGCTTGTCGTTCCATTGGAGACTGTGATTACCTGCGTAGCGAGAGGCTGCGGGCTGCCAGCCTTTACCGAGTAGGGACCAATCGCATTCAGGGCCGCCACACCGACGTTGTTCGGGAACGCGGCAGCCAACTCTGTCAAACCAAGCGGCGTGGGCGTGAGTGTCGTGCCGGAGGTCGAAGGGCTGCCGGCTGAGCGAACGCGGTCGAAATAGGGCGAGAAGAAAAACCAGGCCTTGTCATGCTTGATAGGGCCACCGATTGTGCCGCCGAAGCGGTTTTCCACGTACTTCGGGAGGGGTTGTGCGGCAGTTTCCAAATTATCGTGGGAGTCCCAGTGCGAGCCGGTGAAGTAATCGAATCCGCTTCCGTGGAACTCGTTTGTTCCGCTCTTCGTGACGTAGTTGACTACCGAACCTGACGCATGTCCATACTCGACGCCAAAATCGTTGGTAATCACACTCACTTCGTCCAGGGCGTCCTGATTTCCAAGAAAAATGGACGGTCCGGCCACGGAGTTGTCGTTGTTCGACTGGCCATCGATCTGGAAATTGTTCGAGCGCCCGCGTAGCCCATTCGACGAGAACGATGCGCCGTTGCTGTTACTGAAGGAATTCCTTCCTGAATCGGCAACGCCCGGGATGAGCAGGGTCACCTGATCAAAAGAGCCACCAAGCGGCAAATCCGCTACCGCTTTCGTGTCAAAGCTGGTCGTTACCTGCGCCGTAGTCGTCTCAATGAGCGGAGCACCTCCCTCCACCTGAACGATTTCTCCTACCGACCCCAATTCCATCTTGATGGTACCGAATTCAGAGTCCTTGGCGACGGTAACCTCAATGTTTTCAAGAACTACTGTACGGAAACTCTTCGCGGAAATAGTTACCTTGTACACCCCGGGGAGAACAGACTTCAAGGTGATCAAACCCGCCTGGTTGGATACTTCTATGAATTCCTGGTTGGTTGCGGTGTTCACTGCCTTCACGCTGGCGCCCGGCAACGTTGCGCCCGAGGCGTCGACCACCGTGCCTGAAATGGACCCCGTCGCGATACCCTGCGAGAATGCTGCCCCGCTTAGGAACAGGCAAACCACGGCAACAAATAACCCTGCCCGCAGTTCACTCAAGTTAATCACAGCCAACGCCCGTGAAAACACTCCGCGCACAAGACCACTCTTTGCGAACAATTTCATGTCATTGTCCCCCGTCAAGAATTAGGATCAGGCTCTTTCTACTCGGTAGAGAAAGCCACCACAGTCTTGGTGGATGAGGGAGCAAGGCACACACCAATCTCAATGCTATCTAAAAATTATACTAAAAGTCCGTAACTGGTTTGATTTCAGATGGAACTTGGCGCGATGAGGAACTAGTTCTAGAACCGATATCTCAAAAAACTTTCCCCCTAACTACAATAATCCATATTCTCAATCGTCTCCCCATATAATAAACTGAATCTAAACTAGGCACTAATCGCGCCTAAGCCGGTCAGAGATTCTTTGAATACAACGGTGCTTACTATTCAAAAAGGCGGTAGTGGCCGGTCCAGGACATCGGCCTGTATTGCCGGTTGAATTGGCCAGAAGAATGGCAAGGACCGGAGCGCCAGATGGCGCTCCGGTCCTCTTTGTAACCGATGCTTGCCTTAGAAGGAGAACTTGGCAACGAGTTGAAGCTGCCGTGCGTTGCTTGCGAAGCCCAAGTCTGGATGGTTGAAGGCGCTGGAAGACGGCGTCAGGAACGATGTCGGCCCCGGAGAAGCGCCCGCCGCGAACGACACGGAGTCGACGCGATCAAGGAAGCCACCCACGTACTGTGGATGATTCAGGATGTTGAGGAATTGCGCCTGGAATTCGAACTTGAAGCGTTCTGTGAGGTTAAATCTCTTCGCAACCGTAAAGTCGATGTTGTCGATGGGTCGAAGTGGCAAGGTGTTTCTGCCGACGTTGGCCAAAGCACCTAACCCGGCGACGACGTATCGAGCATTCGGGCTATTTGCCTGGTAGGCAACAAGGAACGGGAGCGAAGCCGACTTACCGCAAACCACACCTGCCGGTAAACTGCTGGTGCATAGCGGCGTGACGCCTGTTCCTGTTCCTGATGCGCCCGACGGATTGAAGACCACGCGATCCGGTGCGGCATCCCCATTCAAGTTGGAATCCACTCCGCTCTGGACGGTTCCCCACTGGCCAGACTGATAGGTGTAGATGGGAGCAAACAGCCAATTACCCAGCCCATTGCGCTTCAGCCAGCTTCCGCTCTTAAAGTACGGCAAGTCGTAAAGAGCGACGATGGAGATGCGATGGCGGTGATCCAGGTTGGAATTGCTCTTGTCCGCCGCCACGTTTTGGAAATCTTGCGGCCGGCGCGGGCCAAGAACTGTGGTGTTAAAGTCAGCCGTGCTGTTGTCGATCGCATGGCTGAAGGTGTAATTGGCGTTGAGTGAGAGACCATGCGAGAACTGGCGGTTCAGCGCGGCCGTGAGACCGTGGTAGCTGGAGAATCCCGTCGGCGAGTCTTGCACGAACGCGCTGTTCGTGAATCCCGCAGCGAGGAAGTCGGGGCGGATGTTGGAGGTCGATTCCAGACTCGCCAAGGTATTGCTGGCTGCGAGTCCATTAATGGTGGCCTGGCTTGGCGGAGTAAAGAAGGTCGGAAGGAAATGGGCGGAATTCGCGCGAGCAATCTTGTTGATGCGGATCTGCTCGTCCAGATGCACGCCCCGGGTGCCGAGATAGCCGATCTCGGCGCTGTATTTGGAACCGAACTTATGCTGGATGCTCAGATTCCACTGTTCCGAGTAGGGATCCTTCTGATCCACGGTGATGTAATTGGCAGTTGCGGCCCTTTGGGCTGCAATGGTCGGGAAAGTCTGGAGACCGCCCGTGCCCGGCAGCAGGCCGCCATTCTTGAGGAAGTTTGGCGTGCCGGCACCGCTGACGTCGTTCGTGCCTCCAATTTGTGGTGGCACCGCCAGGAGGCCGATATTGTCGTAAAGCACGTCATAGCCCATGCCGAAGCCAGCGCGAACGGAAGTGTTTCCACTGTTGCCGGGCGACCAGGCAATACCGATGCGCGGCATGAAATTCTTCTTCGGCGCCCGCGGCTCATCGAAGCTGAGCAGGCCGGGAACGCTGGCCGCGCTGTTCAGCGATTGCAAGCGTTCGCTGACGGGAATGGTCGTGTACTCATAGCGAACTCCGAGGTTGAGGGTGACGTTTTGCTTTATCTTCCAGTCGTCGTTGGCGTACCAGAAGATACCGACTTGATCGCCATAGTAAACCTCATTGCCCGTGCTGCGTTGCGCGAGAACATCGGGGGTGATGTCATGCAGATAAACATCCAAGGTGCTGTAGATATAGTCGCCGCGAGAACGCTGGGTAAAGGTCTGTGGACTGATGAACTTACGCCCTTCGATGCCCAATTTAAAGGTGTGCCGGCCACGGGAGTACGTTACGTTGTCGGTAGCCTGGTACAGATTTTGTACGGCCGATTGCGGACCGTTGGGATCCGGACCGATATTCAAGCCGAGGTCATTGAAAGTTACGTTTGGAAAACTATCGAGACCGGGAAATGAAAAATTCCCGGTCGAAAGAACGTTGGCGTAGCGGTTGTACCCGACGCGAAACTCATTTGCGAGGGAGGCGTTAAAGGTGTGGAAGTACGCCAGTGTGAATAGATGGTATTTCGTCGGAGAACCGAGAAAGAAGGCAGGAAGGGCCGCAGCGTTGTCGATACCCACAGCACTATTGTAGAGATACCTGCCGCGAACTTGGTTGTTGGACGAGAGGTCATAGTCCATCGACGTGGTTAGAAACTTATAGTTCGTAAAGTTCGGCGCTTGGACGTTTAGGATCCCAGCTTGAACGGGCGTGAACTTTCCGTTGGGAGCCGATGGATTGGAAATGAAGATGTTCCCGCTCGGATTGGCTACTCCATTCGGGTCCTTAGCTGGAGCGTTTGCGCATCCCCCCGCCACCGGAGCCGGTGTGGCGAATTTCTGCAGGATCGCCAGGTTGCCCGCGGATAGCCCGGGGATTCCTGCGATAGTCGTATACCCCGCTGCCGTTGGTGAGCAAAGGCCGCCAGCGGAAACGCTTGCTTGCCCCAGGGTGTTGTACTCGAAGTTGGCGAAGAAGAAGAGTTTCCGTTTGAAAACCGGGCCGCCGATTTGTCCGCCGAAGCGGTTGAAGTCAAAGCGCGGGTTCGGAGCGCCGGCTCCAAGGGCCTGAATCACCGATTGGTCGGTCGCATTCAGATTGCGGTTGTTAAAATACTCGTAGGCCAAGCCGTGATAATCATTGGTCCCGCTCTTGACCACGGTATTGTATTGGCCGCCGGTGGAGTGGCCGAATTCCGGGCTGAACTGGTTTTGGAGAGCAGAGAATTCCTCAACGGCATCGTTCGGGGGACGAACAAGGGGGCCGGTGACTCCCTTGTTGTTGTTATCCACACCTTCGATGGTGAAATTATTGTTCCGAGGACGCTGGCCGCCGACACTTGGGCCCGTGCCAGCCCCCACTCCGCCGGAGGTCGCCACGCCGGGTTGCAACAGCGCGAGGTTTATGACGCCAAGACCGATGGAAGAAACTGGCAGATCCGCTGCCTCCGCCGTGTCAAACGTCCCTTCAATTTGGGCCGAGGTGGTGTTGATGAGCGGGCTTGCGCCGCTGACTTCCACAGTGGTGGCTTGGGAACCCACCTCCAGGGTCACCTTCAAGGCGCCGACCCGGTTAAGCTCGACTTGTATCTTCGTCAGTGTCGTGGTCGCGAAGCTCGGCGCGCTGATCTTTACCGTATACGTTCCGACGGGCAGGTTGCCAAGGCGAAACTCACCCTGATCGTTGGTTGATACGCTGTTCTTAATACCCGTGTCCACGTTGAGGGCCTCGACTGTCGCGCCCGGAACTGCCGCGCCTGTCTTGTCAAAGACAGTACCAGTAAGATCGCCGCTGATTGCCTGGGCATGCAGATGCCCGGGAACAGCCAAGCCAAACACCAGCAGAACTACACTTAATGAAAATGATAGACGACTGATGGGAATTCTCACGAAAGTCCCCTCCTGAACGTAGTTGTAGTGACCTGAAAACTAGAGATGACTCGCAAAACGAAACTGCCTGCAAAAGCAACCGATGTTGCTTCTTTGAATGCAATCGATATTCCAAAATCTTGGCGATTTATAAATAACTCTTTCTTTGGAAATATATGATTTAGAACTATTTGACAATTAAATGACCTGTGGCGAGCGCGAGGAGGTTACTGACTACTGTAATTTATATGATTTTATGTATTTCTTTATTTCGTTCACCCCGCTTAAGGTTTGCGGTGTGGAACTTCCCCAAGGACACTTTCCCAGTAGTTAGCGTCACCCGGCAGATGATTCGAAGTTGACACCGAAATCACTTTGATCTGCAAATTAGCCCATCCGCCTTGACAACCACCTCTGTAGCCAGTAAACCTCTTTCC
>Ga0210384_10000207_pt1 | contig 91016 bp, 79 predicted proteins | sample IncBWH2MmetaG_FD_160574 | JGI IMG/M metagenome (GOLD analysis project Ga0210384, IMG submission 160574) | Forest soil microbial communities from Barre Woods Harvard Forest LTER site, Petersham, Massachusetts, United States - Inc-BW-H-2-M | ecosystem: Environmental > Terrestrial > Soil >... | reverse complement strand
ACAACTGATGATCAAAGTGGACCAAGTCCGCCGGGTCACCGAGACAATCTATTTCCGTCCTTCAAACGGAAAGCGGCGGGTTTACATCTTCACCAACTCTGCCTTCATGAAAGAGGCGGCCAATGCCCTGCTCAAAGTCCTGGAGGAGCCTCCCGAGTTTGCCACAATTTTCCTGCTCACTGGCAATACGGGCGAACTGCTGCCCACGATTCGTTCTCGTTCCATCACCCTCACTCTCGCCCCTCTGCGCGTAGAGCAATTGGAAGCCTTCCTGGCCAAGCAAAGCCCGGCGCTGGGCGCGAAACAGCGTAGTTTAGTGGCCAGGCTCTCGGAGGGTGCGTATGGCAAGGCCCAGTCTTTTGATCTGGCCGGCTACCTGGCCGCGCGCAGCGACGCTCTTGCGATTCTGCATTCTGCGCAGACGGAAGACCACACCAGCCTGTTCAAAGCTACAGAAACCTATCGGGCGGGCGCAGAAGGCAAAGAGAAAACCACGCTGCTTCTGAGGACGCTCTATTCCCTGCTGGAAGATTTGATGTACATCCAGTCCGGCACGCCGGAGCTGGTGAAGAACCTGGATATTCTGTCTGACCTAGAACGCATGGCCAAGACTATTCCTTTTTGCTGGATCGAAGGCGCAAGCCGTGGACTAGGCGAGGTGGAAAGCGGCATGCGCCGCAATTTGCTGCGTTCGCTCTCTCTCGATGCCTTCGCCGTTTCGCTGGAGCGATAATGCTTTGAACAAAAAAACCTTCTCTCGCGAGAAGGTTTCTTGTGCTGATGCACTGAACTCACCAACTGTACCGTATCGCTAACTGGATTTCGCGCGGCTCGTGGGCTGACTTGATCTTGCCGAAATCGGGGTTCACGGTCACGCCGTTCGTACTGAATGTGCTGATGGGGTTGAAGTAGTTGGCCCGGTTAAACAGATTATAGAACTCCATGCGGAAGATGAGCATCCTCGCCTCCACGTCGGAGACATGGAACCCTTTTTGGACGGCGAAGTTCATGTTGATATAGTCGGGTCCGGTAAAGGCGTTGCGGCTGGAGTTGCCCATGCACGGTGTACCCGGCATCGGCTGGAAAAGATTGCCCTGGAAGCCCGGTGTTCCCGTGGCTTTAGGGTAAGGAGGCGAGCAAGCCAGCGACTGCGATGCAAGTTGAAGATTGGTAACATCAATCGCTCCGTTGGGGTTATTGCTCACATGCACGGGCCCGAGCACATTGACGCGCTGATTTACCTCACCCGCGATAGGACCGGCAAAGATGGTGAACGGCTGTCCGGACTGCGCCGTAAAGACGCCGCTCAACTGCCAGTTATCCAGCCAGTTTGGAGCTCCAAACGCCTTCTGCAGCGAAGGCACGTCCCAGGTGTAGTCGATGACCCCGCGGTGACTGGAGTTGAAATCTGAGCGCCCACGGTCATTGCGCAGAAAGTTACCGGGGCTTTGCGGAAGCAGATAAGGAGTGACCAAAGGTTGTCCTGCGCCTGTGGTTGTGACCGCGCTGGGGTTGAAGTTGATGGTCGGAATGGTGAGAGGAACCTGCTCGCCGCCGATGGCGCAGTTGACGCCGAAGAAAATGCAGCGGGCAATCGGACTATCTGAGCCGAACACTCCGTACCCGATCGTAAGATTCGACAGGCTTAACGGCAAAGTACTGAAGGTGCTGCTGGAAGCATTGTCAATTGATTTGGACCAGACGTAGCTGCCATTCAAGTGCAAACCGTGCCACTCTGCGGCACGCACCCTCAAGAATGCGGAATGATAGCTGGAACTGCCTTCGTTGATCATGGTAAAGATGGGGAAGAACGTGAAGTTTCCTGCCGAACCACCGAATATGTTGAATTCGTTGCTGAAGTTCTGGTTATAAATCACCGGCAATTTGCGGCCCAAGTCACCGATATACCCGACCTCGACGGCCAGCTTGTTGCCCAGTTGCTGCTGCACAGAAGCGCTCACCTGCATTGAGTAGGGAGTCAGCGAGTGCCGTGTATCCCGGGCATAGACAGCAAACGGCTCAGCCGCGCGCGCATAGAAGCTGCTGGGATTGAAGCCGTCGCGGGAAACCGCATTCAGCACCGCCGGATTGACCACCGAGCTTCCTACGCCGCAGGTGGTGAAGTTACCTGTAGGGCAAAAGCCCCGGGAGCCGAAGTCACGCACAACCCCGAACAGGGCGTTTCCGTTAGCAAATGAAACCGGGCGGTTGTACATCAACTGGGCGGTGTAGCTGGCGGGAAGCTGATCATAGAACAGACCTCCACCTGCGCGAAACACTGTTCGGCCAGAGCCAAATACGTCCCAGGCGAGACCTACACGGGGAGCAAAGTTCTTGGTATCACTTTTGACAATTTGGTTGAACCCACCGGCACCAGCGGTGTTATTGCACCGCCAAGCCTCTTTAAGACCATTGGTGATGCCAGCCGAAAGGGCATCATACGTCGGCAGTGGATTGCAGGCCTGGCCAAATGGATCAACGATCCCAGAGTGGTTCTCCTGCACCAACCCGTTGGCAAGAGGATCAAAGTTCCAGAGCAGGTTATGCTCCTCCTCGGGCGGCGAGAAATATTCATAACGCACGCCGAGGTTCAAAGTCACGCGTGGATGAATGTGCCAGGCATCCTGCAGAAATCCGCCAAAAGCCCAGGAGTGCAGGCGAGAAGCATAAGCGTTTTGCTGTTGCTGGAAGAAGTCAAAACTGGGCGCTGCGAATGCATTGGTTAGCCCGAATTTGTTAAAGCACCCTCCGTTGCAGGTTTCGCTGTCGCTGGTGAACTCTCCAATGTTGGAGGAATACATAAAACCACGGGCAAATGAGGCGTCTGTGTATTCATTATCCAGATGGCGAAATTCGGCGCCGAATTTCACAGAGTGTTTGCCGTGCGTCCACGAGGTGTTATCCGCGAAGAACAAGGTTGTGTCACGGCGATGCGTAGGAGCCCCTAAAGGCGCGCCCAGGCGCGCAAAGGGGAACAGGTAATCCAAAGTGGGAAACTGCTCCTTGGCCAGAAAAGCGGCGTTGCCTTGTTGCGCGGTGAAATCAGACCAACTGGCGATTGCGCCGGAGTTGTTGGGAGTGGCTCCGCTGTATTGCGGGTCTATTCCATTCAGCAAAACTGTGGGAAGCGCCGCGCCCGGAAAGCCCAGGGTGCGTGCATCAAAACCGTGGTCCTGCGGGGTCTCATTGACGCGAAAACGGTTAAAGCCGACGCGCGCCTCGGTGATCCATACCGGCGTAAAAGTGTGGGTGTAGGAAACGTTGAGGTTTTGATTCAAAACCTTGCGAAATGCGCCGTTGCCGGCATACTGTGGACTCGAGGGCAGCGTATCGTCATGGAGTTCGTTGAGAAACTGCATGGCATAGCGAACCGATAAATTTGTTGTTTTCGACAGAATGTAATCTGAGCGCAGCAAAGCATTGTGTACCGTTGTGTAATTGGGTGCTTGCCCGCGGAAAAATTCGAGCGCTCCGGGAACGCCGACCACATTTGATCCTGGGAAAAGCCCCAGGAGTTTCTGGTCAAGCACATAATTGGCATTAACGGGAGAGAAATTGGGCGCCCCAAAAGGTGCGTAGGTGTGGTCGAAGATAGAAGGTACGCGCTCAAAGACTGGATTGGGATTATCAATCATCGTGCCTTCATAGCTGGCAAAGCCAAACCACTTGTCCTTGCTGAACGGTCCGCCCATATTGGCGCCAAACTGCTTGGAGTCAAAGGGAATTTTACGGCTGTCATTGAATTGCAATATGCTTGCCGGATCGAACAAGGTGTTTTTGCCGAATAGCCCGGGTGTGCTCCCGCAGGCGTGGAGACCAGGGGCGGTTGCGACAGCGACGGAATCTGTGCAGAAGCCGCTATTCGTGGCGCTGGCTACGTAGTCGTTGTAGGTCAAAGGAGAGAAACCTTTAAACGTTGACGTAAGAGGACCGGCATAGGTCGCCGCTTTATCAAACGTAGTTCCCTTGTACACCGAAAGCGGGCTATTGGAATTGAGCGAGTCAGTGTTGAAGTAACCGAATGCATTGCCATGGAAGGTGTTGCCACCGCGCTTGGTGACCACGTTGACGGTGCCGCCGAGGTTGCGTCCGTATTCGGCGTTGGCCGTTCCAGAGATTACGCGAAACTCTTGCACTGAGTCATTGACTTGGAAAGGGACTGCCTGGTTGCTGCTGGAAGCCACGTTGTCAGCGCCATCCAGCAGAAAGCTGTTACTGGAGGGCCGGTTCCCGGAAATACTGAAGGAAGCTCCTGCCAAACCCGACCCCTGCTCCACATCGTGGGTGTTGGGGGGTATCAATCCTAATCCCAGAAAGTTTCTATTGACAGCTACAGGAAGCGAACGCAACTGATCTCCGGTAATGACGCCGCTGATCGTGGTGCTGACGGTTTCATTGGTCACTGCCGGCGCCTCACGCTTGGTCTCGACCGGCTGGTTGGTGGCAGCGGCAGGCTGCTCTTTCAAAGGCGGCAGGATGACACGTTCGTCGCCCACGTTGACCGTGATCCCGGAACGTACATCAATTTTTTTGCCGGCCTGGCTGGCACCGAGTTTGTAATTTTCAGCGGGAGGCACTTCAGGGAAGGTGTACGAGCCATCGGAGCCTGTGGTAGCGTTGCGGGTAAATCCAATGGCCGGATTTTCGAGCGTAACATCAACTCCGGAAAGCGGATTGCCACTCACATCATAGACCGTGCCGTACACAACTGCATTTTGAGTAGCGGCAAATGCCATGGGTGAGGCCAACAATAGCAGTACAGCAATGCCCCAGAGCAGAAGTTTCGAATTCCTGTACATTAACGCCCCCTAGAATTTATCTCCGTCATGTATGGTGCAGCGGAGTTCATTTTCATGTCATTGTCCCTGAACCTTCCCCAGGACACATATTGATTCCATGACGAAGCAACGCCCGTAGCGTCCAGTGGGCAGGATTGGGAGAAAAATGCTGATTTGGGTGCTAGTAATATCATTTTGCATGCAAAATGGCTACCAATAATTTCGTCCCGTATACTGAAAAGCAAGGTGGCAAGTCTGCGTCTGCTGTGATACTTTTATGTGCATCACCTCCCAATTTGACCATTGAGATATCTTTGGTCGGAAAAGACCATGAAAGACACAATTGATTCCTCCGCTGCCGTGGCGCGTGCACAGGAAAAACAGGCGCCGGAAGCTGGCTTGCCAAGCAGCGCATCGGGCGTGCCCACAGAGCATGATGGCTTCACCAACCGCAAGCTGATCCGTCCTTCGCTGCAAAGCCGCTCGGAAAGGGTGGCCGCGCGTCCTCCGCGCAATGCCGAATCCGGGGAACGCACGGGCGGCAGCGTGGCCGAACGGGGCGAGCGGTCAGGCGCACCGGCCAAGAAATCCGCACCGCCGGAGCAGACGCACGCTGAAAATTTCTACTACCAGAAACAAATCCAGGCCAAAACCCCAATGGTGGTCGTGCTCAATGATGGAGAGGAAATCCGGGGCGTGATTGAGTGGTATGACAAAAACTGTATCAAGATCAACCGGACCGGTTCTCTTCCCAATCTGCTGATCTATAAGCCAAGCATTAAATATCTCTTCAAAGAATCGGAAAGCACTCGGTAGAAGAAGTCGCCACCCCCCGGGTTGCCAGAAAAGCAGCCTTGTTGAATTCAGGATTTCTTGAATTGTTTGCTCAAGGTCAGGGCCTGCCGTTGATAGGAAGAACCTATATCGGTGCCATATATCTTATCCGGACGAGAGAGCAGACGCATATATGTCAGTCGACCCACGATCTGTCCGTCTTCAATGAGGAATGGAACATCGTGGGCTCTCACCTCCAGGACTGCGCGCGTGCCCTTAACGTCGCCGGAGCCATAACCGAATCCTGGGTCAAAAAACCCGGCGTAATGGATCCGGAACTCACCTATGGATGGGTCAATGGACCCCATCTCCGCCGCCCATTGAGGTGGAACGCTAATCCGCTCTTTCGAGGCAAGGATATAGAAGTCCCCTGGGTCAAGAATTAATCCTTTGTTGCCGGTTTGGTGCTTTACATCCCAGAATTCTTCAGGTGAGTAATGATTGATTTTCCCCAAATCTACAGAAGGCGCGTTCTTCTTCGCTTTATATGCAATTGCCTCCGAAGCCTCATGAGCTTGCAGATTCACGGAGATCAGAAGACCCCGGTTGATTTGGGCCTTTGCTGGGCTATCTTCATCCCAATAAACGAGGGGTTCATCCTGATTCAGGACACTCATTGCAGCATCTGATGGCCTGGGATTGCCGCGTACAAAGCGGAGCTGGCTCAGCCGCATACCCGCCCGCACATGAACGGTGAAGGTGCGTGAAACTATTTCGGCGTACAGTCTTCCTTTGTACCCTGGTGGCACGTACTCAAATTCGATCCCGTGGTCAGTGATAAGTCGAGTAAAAATATCGAGGCGACCGGTGGTGCTCTTGGGGTTGGCCCTGGCCCAGATGTCTTTGGGCAGATTGAGTTCTTCGATCAGTGGAACAATGTAAACGCAACCTTTCTCAAGAACCGCCGCTCCGGTGAGGTCAACCCTGGTCATTCTCAATTCCTGAATTCTCTGTTCAACCGTCGAACCCTGCCTGGGTAAAAAACTTGCCTGGACTCTATGGGCAATGTCTCCAAGTCTGAGATCGAGGCTGGCGGGTTGAATCTGGACGTCTGTGATTTCAGGGCTCGCGCAGATTTGGCCTTTGGCGATTAGTTCTTTAATCTCTTGAGAAGGCAGAATCCCAGTCGTATAAGTGCCGGCAGCTTCGCCTTCTAACTCAGGAAACAAGATCAGCTCACTGTTGAGATCTAGAGTAGACATTCTCAGGACTCCCGGTGACGTCGCATGATTTCCGAAACATGGCGTGCTCGGTATGTCAGTTCCAATTCGTAATAACGGGCGTAGCAATCCAAGCTGCAAAAACCTCCCTATCGTTTCTGGCCACTACCTACTCGCATGCTCGCAATTATTGTATGTCGAGCATACCATCAAAGCCCTGGCGTACTGCACAAGCCCAGGTGCAATCAGCATATTTCGCACTAGCGTCGATTTCGCCCCCTAAGGTTCGGAGACTGCTACGAGGACAGCCCGGGTTCCCTTCCAAATGCCGGGTTGTGAAATCATTTGACAATTACGGCTGTGCTTTTTACTATCCGCAGTTCAGGTATTTCCTGTACATTCGGAGCTGCGCGTGATTAAGCTCGATATTATCAACGAAGTTGTTACTAAGACTGGCATCACCAAGACCAAGTCCGAACAGGCTGTGGAAACCGTGTTTGAGAGCATGAAACGTGCGCTCGCCCGTGGTGACCGCATTGAGCTGCGCGGCTTTGGGGTCTTCAACGTGCGCCCTCGCAAGACCGGCATAGGCCGCAATCCGAAAACCGGCGCCGAGGTCAGCATCCCTCCGGGCAAAGCCGTGCGCTTTAAGCCCGGCAAGGAGTTGCAATCCATAGATTAGATGCCGTCTTGCGTCGCATGGCTCTGCGTCTGATAGCCCCAGGAAACGCGGGCAAAGATCGTCTTTCGCATACGGCTCATTCCGCATCTTATCCATCGCTTCGACTTTGCGCGTTCCGGCTTTATGGCTCTCTCTGACCCTCACCAGATCGGCTCCAACAATGGAGACATGCTCCCCAGCAATGCGCCCGAACCCCCAGAACCCCAGGGACCCCAAGCACCAGAAGATGCAACGTGTATAGCCAAACCCCGCTACTGGCTGGCAGGAGGGCTGCTCCTCGCCACCTTTTTCACCACCCTGCTGGCAGGAGTGCAGTTGCAGAACGATTTCATCAACAACCAGCCCATGTTCACATTTTCACAGGGAATTCTTCCCCTGGGATGGATCGCACAACAGCCTTCGCGTCTGCTGCTGGGAATCCCTTTTTCCGCCACGCTCCTGCTCATCCTGCTCTCCCATGAGATGGGCCACTTCGTCGCCTGCCGCCGTTACGGCGTGCAAGCGACGCTGCCCTATTTCATTCCACTCCCCACACCCATTGGAACGTTAGGAGCGTTTATTCGCATCCGATCTCCATTCCCTTCGCGCGCGGCTTTATTCGATATTGGCATCGCCGGCCCCATTGCCGGGTTCCTGGTCGCTGTACCCGCTCTGGTCGCAGGACTGACGCTGTCGAAGATTGAGCCCGATGTGGTCAGCGCTTCTGAAATACCACTTGGGTATCCTGCTATTTTTCATCTGGTCCGCATGGGAGAAAATATCCGCTGGCCGCTGAGTGCAATTTATCTTCACCCGGTGGCGATGGCCGCCTGGGTGGGAATGCTGGCCACCTCGTTGAATCTGTTGCCGGGCAGCCAGCTTGATGGCGGTCATATCCTCTACGCCGTTTGGCCGCGTGCCCATCGAACCCTTACCCGCATTCTGGTGATTGCTCTACTGCCCATGGGCCTCTTCTTCTGGTCAGGCTGGCTGCTATGGTTTGGTATATTGCTGGTTTTCGGAGCAAATCATCCTTACGTTCCAGAGCAACCGGGCCTCAGCCGTGGACGAAAATGGCTTGCAGTCTTTGCCCTCATAATGTTTGTCCTGTCTTTTATGCCGGTGCCGGTTCACGCCAAGGGTTGGACACTTGACTGGCACAAGGTTGTGCATCGCGTGGAGAGCTGGTTCGGTAAATAAAGATATTTTGTGAGTGGCGATATTTGTGAGTCGTATCTTTTATGGAACTGCCATTGATTATTATGAATTGTCATTCCGAGCCGCAGGCGAGGAATCCCTTTTGTGACCATGCGTTATAGGACAAGACTATATTACGTTTACATCATGGCCAGCGGCACGGGAACGCTCTATGTGACCAATAGCATCTACCAGCGCGTTTTGCAGCATCAAGAAGGAGTAGCTGATGGGTTCACTAAAAAGTATGGCGTGAATAAGCTGGTCTATTTTGAGGTCTTTCATTATGTCGGCAACGCCATTGCCCGCGAAAAAGAAATCAAAGGTTGGCGCAGGTCGAAGAAGATCGCGTTGATTGAATCAGTCAATCCGGGCTGGCGCGATTTGAGCCGAGATTTCGGGAAGGAATTTAAACCAGAAAATCCTCGTAGCAAAAGGGATTCCTCGCCTGCGGCTTCGGAATGACAATACTCTGCGAGCGTGGTAACTGTTCACATACTCGCGTCTACTGAAACTCACAGCAGCGAAACCGCATCCACATCCACAATAATATTCGTCCGCGGAATCTTCCGCTCGGCGCTGTATTTGATTACGGAACGCAGCGTCCCATTCAACCGCTCCCGGCTGTCGGATTTGAGCACAAAGTGATAGCGGTAATCCCGCTTAAGGCGCACGATGGGCGCCGCCGCCGGCCCCATGACCCGCAGTCCCTTGCTTTTATTTTTCTCGAACCATTGCCCCAGCTCGCCCGCGTATTGCAGGGCCCGCTCCAGCTTGTCGCTGCGCACCAGGAGATTGGCCACTGTGGTGAAAGGCGGATAGTTCATCCATTTGCGGAAGCGCAGCTCTTTGTCGCAAAAGGAGTCGTAATCGTGCTTGGCGGCATATTGGATGGCATAGTGATCGGGAAAATATGTCTGCAGGATGACTTTTCCCGGCAGGTTGCCTCGCCCCGCTCGTCCGGCGACCTGTGTGAGCAACTGGAAGGTGCGCTCGGCGGCGCGGAAATCCGGGAACCCGAGCGCAAAGTCGGCGCCTACGACGCCGACCAGCGTCACGCCGTGAACGTCGTGTCCCTTGGCGATCATCTGTGTGCCTACCAGCAAATCGAGTTCGCCCGCATCAAAAGCATTGAGCACGCGCTCGAAATCCTCGCGCCGGCGCACCGTATCGCGATCCAGCCGGCCTATCCGCGCTCGCGGGAACTCCTGGTTCAGGCGCTCCTCTAACTTTTCCGAGCCCGTTCCTAAAAAGAAAATATGTTCGCTGTTGCACTTGGGGCAGAGCCTGGGCACAGCCTGCCGGTATCCGCAGTAATGGCAGATGAGCGTATTGGCGCGCTTGTGATGCGTGAGAGCGATGGCGCAGTCTCGGCACTGCACCGTCTCGCCACAGGCGCGGCAGAGCACAACCGGGGAGTACCCTCGCCGGTTCAGCAGGATCATGGCCTGCTCATTGCGCTCCAGGCGCTCGCGTACCTCCTGTGCAAGCTGGCGGGAAAAGATGCGGTCTTCGCCGGTCTGCTGAAACTCGGCGCGCATGTCCACGACTTCGACTTCCGGTAACGGCCGCTTCTCCACTCGCTGCCGCAGCTCGATCAGCTCGTATCTGCCGCTCTGCGTGTTGTGATAGGACTCGAGCGACGGCGTCGCCGAAGCCAGCACAACGGTAGCGTTGGCCAGTTTGCCACGCATGACGGCAACATCGCGTCCGTGATAGCGGGGAGTCTCTTCCTGCTTGTAGGAGGAGTCGTGCTCTTCATCCACGACAATCAGCGCCAAGTCATGCACCGGAGCGAAAACCGCCGAGCGCGTGCCCACAACAATGCGGGCATCGCCGGCGCGGATACGCCGCCACTGCTCGGCACGCTCATCCGGCGAGAGCGCCGAGTGCAGGATGGCAACTTCGTCTCCGAAAAGATTGTGCAGGTTGGCGGCTGCTGCGGGGGTCAGGCCGATCTCAGGGACAAGCAAAATCGCAGAGCGGCCCTCAGCCAGGACCGACTGCATGGCAGAAAGATAGACCGCCGTCTTCCCCGAGCCGGTAACGCCGTGCAGCAGAGCGACTTTAAATTTTCGCGCGGCTGTGCTCTGAAGAATTTTTCCCTGGGCCTGGCGTTGTTCCTGGCCTAATTCGAAATCCAGGGAAGATTTAGCTTTAAGCCCCGATACTTGAAAAACCATCGGCTCTTCACTGATCTCGACCGCGCCATGCTTTACCAGCGTTTGCAGGGCACTGCGCGAGCCGCCCTTAGACCATAGGTCTTCGAGTGACATGCGACCGCCATGCTGCTCCAGTGCTTCCATGATTTTTTTCTGCTGCGCAGTAGCTTTGCCTGCGGCTTGCGGCTTTAGTATCGCAATCTTGCGCAGGCGGCGGCTGTCGCGAATGGAAGAAGCGTCTTCGCGGGTAATCCATTTCTTGCGCAGCAGGCTGGTGAGAACGTTTCGTGACCCGCCGATAACAGCACGCAATGAGCCCTGGGTCGCACTGTCGCGGTTGGCAAGATAATCGAGCACATGCAACTCTTCCACTTGCTCTTCATGCGTTTTCTTCGCACGCAGGGAAGAGCCCGCCGTTGCCGACTTGAACAGAACTTCTCTTCCTAAATCTGTGATGCGGTAGACGTAGCTGCGCTTCACATCCGCTGCCAGCGGCACCATGCCGCGCAGTACTTCTCCGAGAGGCGCAAGGTAATATTGCGAGATCCACTCCCCCAGGCGGAGCAAATCGCCCTCCAGCACCGGCTGTTGGTCAAGTACATCAATCACTGTCTTGGTTTCGACGCTGGGAGGTGTGTCGTGGAGTTTGGTAACAACTCCGGCCAGCCTCTCGTTGCGGAACGGAACCAACACCCTTCCGCCGACGACGGGCTCGATTCCGTTGCTGCCGATGCGATAGGTAAACACGCCTTCCAGCGGCAGGGGAACCGCGACATCGCAAAAAATGGGCATGCAGGTGAGTAGATTTTAGACTCTTTCTGTGGGTAGCGCAGAAGGGTCACTGGGTGGCTGTTTTGTCTGCTTTCGCGATCAACCCTCTCAGGTGCGCCTCTGAATAATCTTTCAGTCCCGCTGTCTTGAATCTTTCTTGTGCCTTCAAGAAATAATCGTGGGATTGATTCAAATTGCCTGCAACGTCTTCTACCACCGCAAGCCGCGCATAGGTATAGGCGATGGTCAAATTCAGGGACTTATGATTGGCACGTTTCAATCCCTCGGTAGTTTGCAGGAAATTGAGCAATCCCAATAAAGCCTCTCGACGATATGGGGTCCCAGCCTCTTTGTATTGAAACAAGGAGAGTTCCTCAATTCCAGCATTCGCGGTGATCTGAAAGAGGGCCGCTACAGGCCGGGAGGCTCGCGTGTTCAGGTAATATCCAATGGGAAATGCAACGGCAAATGCGACGATTCCAATTGCAACCAATGTCCAGCGTTGCCGACGTTGCATTTTTGGAGTCATAGCCTCTGGATTCCACTACCTCGCATTATTTTCATTGTCTTCTGCGTAATATCTGGCAATTAGGTCGCGCAGGTGAGATTCAGAGTAATCCGTCCAGCCCGCTGTCTCAAAATTTTTCTGAGCTTGCGCCAGATATTGCCGGCTGGTATCGTCCTCCGCGCTGGCGATGGCAAGCCGAAGTTGCACCAGCCCAGCGGCAACCCTCAGCAGGTTAGCCAGTCCCGGGTTATTCGTTGCTGAGCGTCGACTCTCAATGGTCTTGAGTTCTTCAACGAGAGAACTTTTCCCTTTTTCAGTGCTCCACGTTTTCGGATCAGAGGTGCCAACTTCCGCTCCTTCAAATTGGACCATATCTTGATAGGTCTCAAGGTAGTCTTTGAGTCGAGAAGAGTTCCTCGCCTGGAATTTCGCTACGTATTCGTTGGTATACAAAGGAATTACAAAACCTGTCACCAAGCCAGCAACCAGACACCCCGAAATCACAAATAGAATAGGTAATTTCATCTCCGGTTGTTCCTGCTACTCCGGTTTCGATTTTCGCACTGCGAGCCCCATTGTCTGCATGACCATCTGCAAATCTTTCCAGGCCTCTTTCTTCTGGCGGGGATCGCGCAGCAGAAATGCCGGATGATAGGTCACCGCAAGTTGGGTTCCACGAAAATCATAGAAGCGTCCGCGCAGGTTGGCCATGGAATCATTCAAGCCCAGCAGGTTCTTGGCGGCGACTGCGCCCAGGGCGACAATGACCTTGGGTTTGATGACATCAATCTGCCGCATCAGGAAGGGCGCACAGGTCTCACACTCCTCGCGTTCCGGCGTACGGTTGCCCGGCGGACGGCACTTGATGACGTTGGCAATATAAACATCTTCGCGACGCAGGCCCATGGCGGTGATCATGTTATTGAGCAACTGTCCGGCGCGGCCCACAAAAGGTTCGCCCTGCTGGTCTTCGTCGGCTCCCGGCGCCTCGCCCACGAACATCAGATCGGCGTTGGTATTGCCCACGCCGAAGACGATTTGTTTGCGTCCCTGCTTGTGCAGCTTACAGCGTGTGCAATCGCCGATGACTTCGCGTATGGCTTTAAGTGCTGCTGGCCTGTTCTCCACGTCAATGGCAGCCAGCTGGCCCGCGTCAGACGAGGGGTCCAGCGAGAAAATAGGCAAATCCAGACTCTCAATTTTTTTGCTCATAGTTAGAGGGCTAGTCTCTCTTGCAGGAGTTGTCTCAATACTTGCCGCCTGGGTCGTTTGCACCGCCGGCTCGGGCGGAATTGCTACCGCGCGCCGGTAGAGATCATAAATCCCAAGGTCACGATAGTACTCCATGCGGGCAGAGAGCTGGCGGCGGGTTTCAGGGTCAAGAGGCAAGGTTCGAGTTTCCAGTTTCCAGTTTAAAACAAAAGCATACCGCGAATTCCACCAATCACGCAGGTGTCTTTTATTCCGACGCGAAGCGGAGGAATCAGTCCTCCAATGACTCAATGACCCGATGATTCAATCGTCCAATCCTGACACGGCCCCATTGTGATATCAAAGTCTTAACTTCTGAACAAACCTGGATTACCATCGTTCTTGGAAGTGTATCTGCGTTTCAGAACGCGGGGGTAATGCCCTCAACGGTCTTTGAAAATTTATTTGCCTGCCGCCCGAGCGGAGGTCCTTGCTTGGGCCCCGGTTTCTAGCCTTGTCTCGTTGGACATATCCACCCTAGATTCTGAAACTGTGGAAAAGCAGATCCTTAGCGCATTGAAATGCCGAAACAAATTGGGCTTCCCCGATACTCTCAATTTGTTTATAGAAAAGCTAATACTGCTGACTTGTGATTCACTACCTGCTAGTGGGCCTCTTTCCCGCTCTATGTCGTTGAATCTCTGTGATTTATAATCGCAAAGTTTGCTTCAGCAAGTGGGGTGGCCTTCGGGCAAGAAATAATGGAAGCGAAGATTACTAAAGCCTAAACAGGTGCGCCCTTTTTTCGGCGCTGGCGGATTTGGACTGTGGCGTCGAGCACGCGGTGCGCCACCTCCCACTTACTCATCTCGGGGACATTCTGCACTTCATCCTGGGTGATGATGCTGACGGCATTGCGCTCGGAATCAAAGCCGATGCCCGGCCGCGATACGTCGTTGACCACAACCATGTCGCAATGCTTTTCCGTTAATTTCTTGCGGGCGTTTTCTGAAACATTTTCAGTTTCGGCGGCAAAGCCAACCAGAATCTGCCCCTCGTTTTTGCTGCGTCCAACCTCAGCGAGGATGTCAACCGTCGGCTCAAGCTCCAGCGTCATTGCGCCCTTGCGCTTCAGCTTTTGCTCTGCTGGTGTTTTGACCGTAAAGTCAGCCACGGCGGCTGCTTTGATGATTACCGTTGCCTGCCCCAGTCTGGCCAGAACCTCGCGGCGCATTTCGTCGGTGGTTTCAACCGGCACCAGCTCTTGGACCGCCGGGGCCTTAATGGCCGTCGGTCCGCTTACCAGAACCACATGAGCACCACGCCGTAATGCAGCTTCAGCCAGAGCGTATCCCATGCGGCCGCTGGAGCGATTGCCCAGGTAGCGCACCGGATCAATTTTTTCATGCGTTGGTCCAGCGGTGATTAGTACGGTCTCGCCACTCAGGTCTTGCCGGGCACCCAAAGCTTCCAGCGCCGCTGCCACAATGGTCTCGTTCGCGGCCAGGCGTCCTGGTCCAGTCATGCCGCAAGCCAGATAGCCGGCATCGGGCTCAACAATGCGCACACCCCGCGCTTTCAGTTTTTCCAGGTTGGCTTGGGTAGCACCGTTCTCCCACATATTCACGTTCATGGCAGGAGCAACAACCACCGGAGCAGTGGTCGCAAGAAAAAGTGTGGAGAGAAAATCATCGGCCAGTCCGTTGGCAAATTTAGCCAGAGTACCGGCCGTGGCCGGGGCCACCAGCAGCGCATCAATGGATTGCGCCACAGCAATGTGCTCAACGGCGGACTCGATGTTTGGCGTCTCTGCGCCTGCGCCAAACAGATCGGTAATGACCTTTTCACCGGAGAGGGCAGCGAAGGTCAGCGGGCGTACAAATTCCTGGGCGGCACGCGTCATGATCACCTGTACGCGCACACCCCGGTCCTGCAGAAGACGGCAGATCTCCGCCGCCTTGTAGGCTGCGATGCCTCCGCTCACCCCAAGGGCAATCTTCATTCTTTTATTGTAAATCGCAAACGGGTTGGGGGGAGAGTAACTTACTTACTTCCGATTGCGCGGTCGAGCTGCTCACTCACCGCCTGTGCCGTGGCTGATTTGCCGGGCTCGGCGATGACCCACTTCACCTTCCCGGCGGCAATCTCTTCTTCAGCGATGCGGCAGGCCTTGCGTGAGCGCACCTGCTCCATCAGTGGGCGGGCACCTGATTGCAATTGTCGCGCCCGGCGTGCTGCCACCAGAACATAACGATAGTTGCTGTCAAATCCATCCATCAACTTCATGACATCTCCCCGTTCCCGGACTTTCGCCGGGATTCAAAACCTAGAACCTAGGTGTGCTGCTTTGCGCAGATTATATCGCAAAAGAAGCAAGGATCGGCGCTAATCGCGGACGTACATTCGCCTGCAGGCACTCTTCGGCAAGCTTACGCAAGCTCTGCCACTCCTGGTCTCCATCTTGAGCCGCTCCCGATCGCTTCCCACGCTCATAGTGCACGATGGCCCTCAACTGGTCAATCGAGTGTTCCAGGTCGTCGTTCACCAAGATGTAATCGTAGTTGGGGTAATTCGCGATTTCTTTTGAGGCGGTGTTCAACCTGCGTTGGATGACCTCATCGGAATTCACCCCTTCCGCCTGGCTGCGGCGGCGCAGGCGCTTTTCCAGTTCACTGCGCGAAGGCGGCAGAATGAAAATGCTGATAGCCTCGGGCAACTTTCGCTTGATCAGACGTTCGCCCTGCACATCAATATCCAGCAACAGATCGTTGCCCCGGGCTTGCGCTTCCTGCAGAAACTTCCGCGCGGTGCCGTAGTAGTTGCCAAACACTTCGGCATGCTCCAGAAATTCATCGCGGTCAATCATGGTCTCGAATTGCTCGCGTGTGACAAAAAAATACTCGCGCCCATTCTGCTCGCTGCCCCGCGGGTTGCGGGTGGTGTAAGAAATGGAAAAATCCAGATGCTTGACGCTTTTGCGCAGCTCGTTGACCAGGGTTGATTTTCCCGAGCCCGAGGGCGCGGAGATGATATAGACCAGTCGGCTCATTCTACGTTCTGCACCTGTTCGCGCGCCTTTTCGATCTCAGACTTCATGGCCAGGCCCAGCTCCGTGATGTGGAGCCCTTCCCCGGCCAATCCTGCTGTTTTAGAAAGCAGGGTGTTGGCCTCGCGATTCATCTCCTGCAAAAGAAAATCCAGCTTCTTGCCGATCTCTCCCTCGGCCTCCAGCAACCCAAGAAAGTGACTGACGTGCGCCTTCATGCGCACCACCTCCTCCTGTACGTCGCTGCGTTCGGCAAGAATGGCAGCCTCCTGCAAAATCCGCGCCGGATCGGCGATTGAACCGATCAGCTCCTGTAATTTTGCGGTGATCTTTTCCATATGGGCCCGGCTGATGACAGCGCGCAGTTTTTCCACGTCATCGGTGGCCGCCTGCAAGCGCGTCATGCGCTCGCGCAGCTCGCGCTCAATGCTGGCACCTTCCTCGATGCGCATCCGGTCCAGGCTCACGATGGCTTGCGTGGCGCAGGCCAGTACAGCCGACTCGAAGCCGCCGTCGCCGTTAAGTGCTGCTGCAGAGGCCGTCAGCGCGCCTGGCAATTTGAGCACGGCGTTTAAATCAGGCTCCGCGGTGACACCAAATTCCTGCGCTGCACTGCGGTAGACGCGAAGATAGCCTCCCACCAGCTCGCGATTGAGGGAAAACAGATCGCCTCCGGCGCGTTCCAGTGTGAGCGTCACGTCGAGGTGTCCGCGTGCCATCTTTTCTTTCAGCAGACGTCGCAGCTTCATCTCCAGTGCGTCGCTCTCAGCGGGCAACCGCATATTCAGGTCGAGAAACCTGTGATTGACCGACTTCAATGACAAGCTAAAGCTAACCGGGGCTGACTCCTGGCCAGCTTGTCCTTTTGTCTGCGCGTATCCCGTCATGGAGCGAATTGCCATTTAGTTTTTGTACCCTGGAACCTTAACTGACTGAGAGCCGTGGGACCTCGGAATCCACAAACTGCAAATCGTGCAGGCGGCGGTAGATTCCCAACCGGCGCATCAATTCTTCATGTGTCCCAATGTCGGAGATCGTGCCGTTTTCCAGCACCACGATTTTATCCGCACGGCGCACCGTGGAAAGCCTATGTGCGATCACGAAAACCGTGCGGCCTGCCATCAAGTTCTGCAAGGCCGACTGTACCAGCGACTCTGATTCGGAGTCGAGGGCCGAGGTGGCTTCATCCAGAATGAGAATGGGTGCATTCTTCAGAAGAGCGCGGGCGATGGCCAGGCGCTGGCGCTCGCCTCCGGAGAGCCGGGTACCGCGTTCCCCGATCACGGTGTCGTATCCCTCAGGCATCAGGCTGATGAAATCATGCGCCAGGGCGGCCTTGGCAGCAGCCAATACCACAGATTGCTCGATATTAGGCTGACCGTAAGCAATGTTGTTGCGCACGGTTTCGTTGAAGAGAATGGTCTCCTGGGTAACGATCCCCACCTGGCTGCGCAGGGAGATCACGGTCAAATCGCGGACGTCTTGTCCATCAATCAGCAGGCTGCCGCCGCTGACATCGAAAAACCGTGGGATGAGATTGGCTAAGGTGGTTTTGCCTGCGCCACTGGAACCTACAAAGGCCACAACTTCGCCTTTGCGGACCTCAAGGTTGATGTTGCGCAGCACCTCGCGCGCCTCTCCATTCTCGCCATAGGAAAAGCTCACATTACGAAAGCTGATGCTGGAATGAAAGGGGGGCAGAATCAGGGCATCAGGCCGCTCCTTGACTTCGTCACTGACATCCATGAAGGCGAAGATGGAGGAAGAGGCACCCAAGGCCTGCTGAAAACTGTTGTTGAAGAGGGCGAACTTGCGCACTGGATCGTACAGCCTGAAAACACCTATGATGAACGCCATATAGGTGCCGAGAGTGAATTTGTTCGTATTGATTTGATCGCGTCCCAGAAGCAGTAAGACCGCAATGGCAATCGCGCCGAAGATATCCATCAGCGGCGAACTCACCGAGGCTGCCGCCACCCAACGTAGGTTAGCGCGGAAGAGCCGCTGCGCGGCCTTGGCGAAGCGCATGCTCTCCCATAGCTCCATACCGAAGGCCTTGACGATGCGGTTGCCGGTGATGGTCTCGTGCAGAATGTTTTGGATTTCTGCGAGCTTATCCTGTCCTTTGCGAGTGGTATGCCGCACCCGCGCGCCGATGCGGACAGCCGAGACGATAATAAAGGGCACAAATAGCAGCAGAATCCAGGAAAACTTCCGCCCCAGGCTCACAACCACGCACGTAGTAAAAATCAGGATTGAGGTTTGCTGCAAAAACTCGGCCAGAACCGAAGACATGGCGAACTGCACTTTTTCCACATCATTCACGATGGTGGAAAGCAGCGTTCCCGTGGGATGCTTCAGAAAAAATGCGACCGAGCGGCGCAGGATCGAATTGTACAGATCGTTACGCAGGTCGGTAATCACGCCAAAGCCCGCGTGGTTCACCAGATAGGTGCCAGCGTAATCGAAGATCCCCTTGAGCAGCATGGAGACTACTAGGGCAAAAGCAACCACGGTCCATGGATTGTGAAAATTGGATGGGACCAAATGCTGAAGATGAAGTTCATGATTACTGCCTGGAAACAGCACCAGGTCGCGCGACGGCGAAGCCGGATTGAGGACGCGGTCGAAAACCGGTACGATCAACAGTGTGCGGAAAGCATCCAGCGCACCTACCAGCGCCATCATCACCACCGAGGCGACAAGCTGCAGCCGGTAAGGACGGGCATAGCGTAGCAGCCGCTTTAGTTGTTGCATAGCACCTGCTCAAGCTTCCCAAAAATTAAGGTTCGACGCGCAGAAATCAAACTTCAATTCTACTGGGGATTGAGTGATTTAAGAAGTACGAAGTCAGAAGTTAGAAGGTTAGGAGCGAAAGTATTACCAAACCTTATAATCGTAATTCTTACTTCGTACTTCAAACTTCTTCAATCACTTTGGGCTGTCTCGGTGGGTAACTTTGACCTTGTAGCCCGCCGTCACCAGTAGCTTTTTGATCTCCTCGGCAATCATGACTGAGCGGTGCTGTCCGCCGGTGCAGCCGAAGCTGATGGTGAGATAGCTCTTCCCTTCCCGGATATAGTGCGGCAACAAATACACCAGAAGGTCCCGGATACGGCCAATAAATTCCTGGGTCTGCGGAAAAGAACGGATGTATTTGGCGACTTTAGGGTGACGTCCGGTGAAGGGCCGCAGTTCGGGAACGAAATGCGGGTTGGGTAAAAAACGCACATCAAAAACCAGGTCGGAATCCTGCGGCACACCCTGCTTGTAGCCAAAGCTCACACACGAGATGTAAATATTCCTGTCGTTGGCTTCCGGACGAAAGCGGTCAATCACGTGAGCCCGCAACTCGTGCACGTTAAGCCTGGAGGTATCCACCACCATGTCGGCCAGCTTGCGAATGGGCTGCAAGCGCCTGCGCTCGTCCGCAATGGCAGTCTTCACCGGCAGATCGCTCAGCGGATGCGGCCGGCGGGTCTCGCTGAAGCGGCGTACCAGGACCTCGTCAGACGCTTCCAGAAACAAGACCGTCGTCGTCATGGAGCGCTTGATCGATTTCAGTATTGCTGGAAACCGGTCAAGACCGCTGCCCTCACGGATATCCACCACCAGGGCGGTATGCTCAATCTGGGAGTGGTCTTGCGCGATTTCGGCAAAGCGGGGAATGAGTTCGATGGGCAGGTTATCCACGCAGTAATAGCCCAGGTCTTCAAATGCCTTCAGGACAGAGGCTTTGCCCGAACCGCTCATGCCGGTAATGATTACCAGTTCGGTCTCGGGCGTACGAGAGGAGTTCCGCCGTGTCACCGGATGAGCTTTGCGCGACGGCATTACTCTGATGGTACCAAAAGAACCCGCGCTGTCTGAAAATTTACAAAAATTTACTGAGGGCTTGGAAGTCACCCCGCCGCGTTCGGCATGGTCATGGGCGCTTGCCGCGCCGTGGCCAGAGCATTGACGGCATCACATGTTTTTACGATGATGAGTATCAGTAACACAACACTTACGAGTGCGATCAGACCGCCCAGAAAAGGAATAATCGTGCACAAGATTGAGATGGGATAGAACAGGAAAAGCTGCTCATCCAGGCGCGGCAGGTTGAGCTGACGCCGCGCAATGTATTTGTTGTAATCCTGTGCGAACCCCTGAAATACAGGGAAAATCCAATAAAGATTAAAGAACGGGATGAACATAAACCCGACAGCCTTGCCGGGTGTCATACGCGCCTGGCCATCCTGAATTGCCGCCCACATGCGGTAGATAAACATGCAGTAGACCACGACGCAAAGAAGGAGAGGAAGCATGGCAATCCCCATCAGCCCAAGCGCCATGAGGGGCGGATCGTTGGGATGCTGGGAAACAGAAAAGAGAACGGCAACATATGCAATGATGAACAGGATCGTAGATAAGACAAAACCTGTGATATATCCACCGATATAAAAACCTTTTGACATCTTGTTTGGCATTGTTTCTCTCCCTTTCGTTTTTGTTTAGGAATCAAAACTCCTATTTCGCGCCGGCCTGTTTCAACAACCCAACGATCTCGTTGTTTGCCGGACGCCTGGCCGCTACCGCCAGAACGTTGGCCCCAGAGCCAGTCACGGCATTGACGTCGGCGCCGTGGGCAATTAAGGCCTGCACTATCTCTGAATTCCCTTGCTCCACGGCCGCCATCAAAGGCGTGCGCCCGTCTCTGTGAGGAGCATTGGGGTTTGCGCCACGGTTAAGGAGCAGGCTGGCAACCGTGGCGTTGCCGTGGGCGGCCGCCAGATAAAGCGAGGTTTCTCCATCCGGGGCAGTATAGTTCACGTTGGCGGATTGACTGAGCAGTGCGCCCACGGTCATGACATCGCCATTTTCCACAGCGATCATAAGGGGCGTCCAGCCAAAATGATTCGGTACATCCACCTGTGCGCCGGCAGTCAACAGCAGCAACACTGCCTGCGAATGTCCGCGCGAAGCAGCATGGTGCAGGGCTGTCCATCCAGCGTTGTCCTGAACATTGAGCAACGCTTGCTCCTGCGAAGTATTGGATTGCCCAGCCCCTGCTCGATTTTGTGAATGAATCGCCTCCACCAGCGTGGCGGCAATATCCAGATTGCCTTCGGCAGCGGCAAACATAAGGGCGGTGTCGCCGTTTTTGTCGGCCAAAGTGAAATCGGCTCCCCCATGCAGCAACGACTGCACTGCTTCCAGGTTCCCACCCAATACTGCCGCCATCAGCGGAGACCAGCCGTTGGCGTCGGTTAAGTTGACTGCCGCTTTGTTGGCCAGAAGCAGTTGCACCACATCAGAGTTGCCGGTGTCGGCTGCGGTGAGCAATGCGGACCAGCCGGCAACGTCCTGGGCATTGACGTCGGCCCCGGCTTTGAGAAACGCCTGCACCATGGCGGGATCGGAGTTGCCAGCCGCCATCATCAGCGGAGTGCCGCAGTGCGCATCGCGAGCATTCACATCAGCTCCTTTGTGCAGCAGCCTTTGTGCCTCTTTCAGGTCGTCACTCTCCGCCGCTTCGAGCAGAGCTGTAGAAGGATCATTTACGGCTTTGGCAGTTGGTTTTGTCTTTTGGGTGGCCGAGACCAGAGGCACATTGCAGGACGCAGCCGGGGAGGCCTGCGCCGTAGAAGACCGCGCAGAGGGACCAGCAAGCGCCAGCGTCAACCCGAGCAGCACGCACATGCGCGTCCGGCTACTTTTCGACTTGCACACGTCCAGCATTGGCATTCCCGCTTTCGGGAAACTTTTTAAGGGAAGTATGTGGCTATTGTAAGGCGGAAAGATTCCAGGAATATTAAAAATTTTACCTGCCAGTGCATAGTTCTTCCGCTTCAGGGATATGGGGTCTTGGCTCCCTGGTACGCCCGACTGAGCCACTGCAAAGCACCCTTGAGATCCTTTTCGTCGTTCAACTCAAAGGTAATCCAGTGCGCGTCTTCTCTGAGGGGGTGCGGCAGCCGTTGGTCTCGTTCCAGAAGTTTTCGAAGCTTCGGAGTCTTGTTGTACAGCTTGAATGCCACCGAGCGCGGGGTGTTAAACGATCTCGTCCGCGGCAGCGCGGCGAAGATCACGCCTTTGCTGTAGAAGGCAGTCATTCCGAACATGCGCCGCGAAGTGATCGCCGGCTAAGACTCAAGCTCTGCGCCCAGTAAGGCGGACCATTGCTGCATCTCTTCGGAGGGGCGCGCGAATTTGGGACGAGAACTCTTTTTCATCGCAAGTTCCGGAAGGTTTCGCTGGGCTACAATTTTCTGGCGGTAATGCGCTCCACGCCCATATATGGCTGCAGCGCTGGAGGAACGAGCACGCTGCCATCGGCCTGCTGGTAATTCTCAAGGATGGCCAGCCATGTGCGCCCGACGGCCAATCCGCTGCCATTCAGGGTATGCACAAACTCTGATTTCTTGCCGCCCTCCGGACGCCAGCGGATATTCGCCCGCCGCGCCTGGAAGGCCTCAAAGTTCGAACAGGAAGAAATTTCACGGAAGAGCTGCTGCCCCGGCAGCCAGACTTCAAGATCATAGGTCTTGGCCGCAGAAAACCCGATGTCTCCTGTACACAGAGCCATGACGCGATAGTGCAATCCCAGCTTTTGCAATACGGTTTCTGCGTTGTTGGTCAGCTTTTCCAGTTCGTCGTAGGAGGTCTCCGGCCGCGCAAATTTCACCAGCTCAACCTTCTGAAACTGATGCTGGCGGATAATGCCACGCACATCCTTGCCATACGACCCCGCCTCGCTGCGGAAGCATGGAGTGTAAGCCGTGATGCTGAGCGGAAAGCGGGCGGCCTCGATCACCTCGTCGCGGTAAAGATTGGTCACGGGAACTTCGGCGGTTGGTACCAGCCAAAGGTCCACATTCTCACACTTGAACGAATCTGAAGCGAATTTGGGCAACTGCCCGGTTCCGTACATGGAAGCAGAGTTGACCATGTAGGGAGGCAGGACTTCCGTATATCCGTGCTCGCGGGTATGAAGGTCGAGCATGAAGTTGGCAATGGCACGTTCGAGCTTAGCCCCCAGGTCCCAGTAGACGGCAAAGCGTGCGCCCGAAAGCTTGGCGGCGCGCTCCATGTCGAGCACACCTAACTGCTCGCCCAGCTCCCAGTGCGGCTTGGGAGTGAAATCGAATTTCGGAGGCGTGCCCCAGCGGCGCACCTCAACATTCTCTTCCGCACTCTTGCCCACCGGTACACTGGCGTGAGGAACATTCGGGATGCGCGCCATAATATCGCGCAGCTCTTCCTCTTTTTGTGCGGCTTGTTTTTCAGCCTCTTCGCCCTGGGTGCGCAGCTCTTTGGTCTCTGCCATAAGGACGCCCGCGCCGGCATCCTGCTTTTCTTTCTTCAGCCGCGCAATCTCCTCGGAAGCGCGGTTGCGCTTGGCTTTCAGCGTCTCCGCCACGGTGATCAGGCGGCGGCGCTCGGCGTCCAACGCGAGAAAGTCCTTTAATACTTCAGCCGGGTCCATTCCCCGCTGGCGCAGTTTCTCTTCAATCAGAGACAGGTTGTCACGTACGAATCCCAAATCGAGCATAAGAGATTTAATCTACCGGAAAGACCGATTTTTCACCACCGTACACCGCCTGATCACAGCACAAGAGAGGCGGTACGCCGTATGAGACAATTGACGCGTTTGTAGAATTTTTCTGTTCTGCCGTTCCCGGCTTGAAAATACTTTGCCACGCAGAGGTGCAGCTTTGGACGAGACCTCGAACCCTTCTCTTTCGCCGCCACCTGGAGAGCCTCCCTTCGGCCCGCCAGTACCCTCTGCTCCTCAGCGCCATGGTGGAATCTTCCTGGGACCTCACGGGCTGCGCGCCGGCTGGCGAGTGCTGATATTCCTGGCGCTATCCTTTGCAACCCTTCTCTTTGTTTCAGTTTTCTTTCGAATAATTGCGCCTTCTTTTTTTAAGGAACATCGTTCCTTCTCTCCTGAATTCGTACTTACCAGCGAAGCACTCAGTCTTCTGGCCCTGTTTCTTACGATGATTGCCATCTGCCGGATGGAACACCGTTCCATTGATTCCTACGGCCTGCCGGCAAGGCGCGCCTTCAGGAGCACCTTTTGGGTAGGAGTGGTGGTGGGTTTTGTGTCCTTGACGGTACTCTTGCTGGCCATTCGGGGACTTCAGGGCTTTTATTTTGGCCCCGTCGCGCTCTCGGGCCGTGCATTGCTCTACTACACCGTGCTGTGGGCGGTTGCATTCCTTATGGTGGGCATCTGGGAAGAATATTCGTTTCGCGGATACCTGCAGTTCATTCTCACCCGTGGGATGCGCTTCTGGCCCGCAGCCATTTTGACCTCAGTGTTCTTCGGTGCTCTGCATGGAACCAATCCCGGCGAGTCGCCGGTCGGGTTGGCTGCCGTAGTCGCTGTCGGTCTGTTTTTCTGCCTGACCCTGCGTCGCACTGGAGACCTATGGTTCGCCGTCGGCTTTCATGCTGCCTGGGACTATGCCCAGACTTTTTTGTATGGCGTACCTGATAGTGGGCAGCCTGCCGTGGGACATCTATTCAACTCCCGCCTGGAAGGTCCAAAATGGCTGACCGGGGGCTCAGTCGGCCCCGAGGGCAGCTTGCTGGCCTTTGTGGTCCTCGCGCTAGCAGCCCTCGTTGTCGCCTGGTTATATCCGGAAGCAAAGTATCCGGAGCCGGAAGGTGCAGCCGCGTCTTCCCATAGCAACCCGAATCCGGTCCTGAACCAAGACTGAGAATCAACAACAGAAAACTGCTCTTTTAATTGTCGTCGCCAATGATAATGTGCGGATCGCCCTGTGTGCCGTCTTTCCACTTAATCTTGGTTTTATAGATGCACCCATAATGACCGGCCAGGGGAATGGGCATGCCCGATGAAACTACGTCATGCCATGGCTCTTTGTCGTCATCTTTGAAAGCATTTTCAAATGCCTGCTTCGGGCAATGCGGGTTCTGGCCAGGTTTCAGTTCGATGCCAATCACGTGAAACTGTGCGCCTCCGCCACTATGCCAAAAGATGGTGTCATGGTTGCGGACTGAGATGAAAATAGGAACATCGGGGCCCATGGCTGCAGCTTTTTCAGGACGAAGCCGGGTCACATCGTAATAGCAAATCTGCCCATGCTTGCCCTTGTTTAGAATCGCGCAGCCAGCGGTTTCTAACATGGTCCCCGTAACGCGCTGTACCTTCTTCCCGACCGCAGGTTTCGGTTTCGTACTGGCTGGCGTTTGCGGTGCTGGTTGTGCTTGTTGTGCCTGCGCCAGGATCCATCCTCCAAGCGCCAGCGTATAGAAGACGAGTGTGGCAAGAGTTTTTCTCAAAGATCAACTCTCCTGTTCCTGCCGGAAGAAACACAGAGGCAGAAAGCCCCTTAAGGTTTCCCGGCTTGTTTTGTGAAAAGTAATTGCGTAATTTTCTATTCACACAGGTAACAACGCAAGAAAAACTGTGGGACAAGGCGCGGTCCTTGCGCTCCCACCTTCGTTGTCGCTTGGTTATTTCCGGAACCAAAGTATCCGGAGCCGGCAGGCACAAACACGCCTTCCAATCACAATCCGGCTCCAGTCTTGAACTGAGTTTTTTGGCTCTAGGGGCCGCCCGGGTCGCCAATGATGATGTGGGGGTCGCCTCGTTTGCCGTCTTTCCACTTGAAATGGGTTTTGTACTCGCACTGATAAAGCGCGGCTAAATGATTCGGCATGCCCGACGAAATTACATCATGCCACTCCTCCGTGTCGTCATCCTTGAAATCATTGTCAAACGCCTGCTTGGGGCAGTGGGCGTTTTGGCCCGCCTTCAGTTCGATGCCAGTAACATGAAAGCCCATGCCGCCTCCCTTGTGCCACATGAGGGTCTCATGCTTGCGTTCGGAAATGTAAATAGGCTTATCGGGAGCAAGCGCGGCTTGGATTTCAGGACGAAAAGGGGTGACATCGTAAAAGCAAATCTGCCCCCGCTTGCCCTTGTTCAGGATCTTGCAGCCGGCCTCCTCGGCCATTTCCCCGAAAGGCGCCTTCGCCGCTTGTGTCATCTTCTTCCCGGTCCCCGATCCCCGCTTTGCCGTGGTTCCCTTTTGCGGTGCTGCTGGTTGGGTTTGTGACTGTTGGGCCTGCGCTATCCATGGCAAGAGTGTCAGCGCAAACAAGACGAGTGTGGCCAGAGTTTTTCTCACAGTTCAGCTCTCCTATTGCTGCCGGAAGAACACAGGGGCAGGAAAGCCCCTTAGGGGTTTTCCCGGCTTGTTTTGTGAAAAGTAGTTGCGTAATTTTCTATTCCCTACAGGTAACAATGCAAGGAAAATTTGTGGAGCAACGCTTATACTTACGGTACGTGTGTTTCATCTGATAAAAATTAATCGGAGAGATTCGCAACAGGCATGAGTGCCAACTTAACCACGAAGACACAACCCCAAAGCCCTGCTACGGCCACCGAGGCCGCCGATAAGACTGCTGCCAAAGCCAAAGCGAAGTCCAATTCGGGTCCATTCCCCGATTTGAGCATTAAATTTTCGGGCATCGAACTCAAGAATCCGGTGATCGCGGCCAGCGGGACCTTTGGCTATGGCATCGAGTTTGAAGATATCGTTAGCCTGGAAAAGCTGGGCGGCTTTGTCAGCAAGGGATTGTCACGCGAAGCCATGCCCGGCAACCCGCCGCCACGCATCTTCGAGACCGCCGCCGGTATGCTCAACTCGATTGGGCTGCAAAACATCGGCGCCCGCGCCTTCGTAGAAGAAAAACTTCCCTTGCTTCGCAAGAAGAATGATGTCGTAGTGATCTGCAACGTCTTCGGCTATACCCGTCAGGATTATGAAGCCGTCATCCGCATCCTCAACGAAGGTGAGGGCATCGCGGCTTATGAGCTGAATGTCTCCTGCCCGAATACCTCGCATGGCGGAATTACCTTTGGCAGCGACCCGGTGCTCCTGGAAGAAGTCGTGGTCTCTGCCAAGAGCGCAGCCCACCCACGGCCGGTCATCGTGAAGCTCTCACCCAATGTAACCAGCATTCCGCGCATGGCGCACGCCGCACAAAACGCCGGCGCTGACGCCATTTCTCTGGTCAATACTTTTGTCGCCATGGCCATTGATGCCGAGACGCGCAAGCCACGCATCTCCAATATCACCGCCGGACTCAGCGGCCCCGCTATCAAGCCTATCGCGCTGCGCATGGTGTACGAGGCTGCGCATTCGGTAGATATCCCTGTAATCGGTCTGGGCGGCATCGCCACCGCCGAAGATGTCATCGAGTTTATGTTGGCCGGCGCCGCCGCTGTCCAGGTAGGCACCGCAAATTACTGGGATCCCTGCGCCACGGAAAAAATCGTGGAGGGTGTGCGCGCCTGGTGCATCGAGCACCGTGTAGAGAGAATTACCGACCTGGTCGGGGCGCTGGAGACATAGTTTCGAGTTTTTAAAACCTCTGCGTTATTCCGCGTCCTCTGCGGTTTAGATTTTTTTTTCTGAATCCAAAACTCGAAACTATCTCTCAGATTTTTTCAGAACAGCAATCTGCCCGGCGTGATACAGATTGTGCTGGATAACCCCATGCAGGGTCTTATACACGGTGTGTTTGCGGCCTGGGACCTTTTTCAGCAGATCAGCATCAATGAGGGTGGAGATTCTTTTCGCCAGCTTTTTGTGCCCGTCTTTCAATTGCTGAACGGCCTTTTCCCATGCCGCTTCGCTGTTATCGCTCACCGGTGGCCAGTCCTGGTCGCCGTTTAGGTTCACCGCTTCTCCGTTGAGCCTCTTCAGGACTGCATCCTGCCAGGCGGTGATGTGCAGCACGATCTCCCAGATACTGTGCGCATGAGCAATGGGCTTGGCCGCAGCATGATCGACATGAATATCGCGCACCAGTTCCAGCAGGCATGGCCCATGCCACGCGTTGCCCGCAAAAGCTTCTTTGTGCAACTCCTGGATGCGGGCGACGGCAGTACGAGCTTTTGCGTTATTCGGCATCGGGCTTTAGCGGCAAGCGTTCGCGGATTTCCTGCGGCAGGCGCTCATGCATACGGCGGGCGCCTTCTTTGGCAGCGCCAATCAGCATGACCGGGACCGGCGTCGCGACCGCGACAATGATCCACATCAGGCTGGAAAATAAAAATCCTGCCAGAGCGATCAACTCGAGAATCACCACATGGCTGGGCGAATAATGGCGCACCAGGCTGAAGGCAAGCAGAAAAATTGCGGCAGAAATTGTGGCGATCGTGATCAGTCCGAAATCAATCACGCGATGCAGCACGCGCTTGGAGCGGCAATGCTGGCATTGCGCCAGGTGCTCCTCGTAGTCGCCGCGCATCTCGGGAGCAATCCCACTGATATCGTAGCGCCATCCTGCCAGGATGCGCCCTACTACACGGTCAATACATTTGTGGTTTCGCATTGCAGTTCATTGGCTGAAGACCATTGCCCTGATTACAGGGTCAATGATTCCAGGGGCTGCGATTGTAAGGCCAGCAGCAGGCGATGCTGAAAGAGACTGGCATGCCGGCCCAGCGCCCGCTCCGCCACCATGCGCGCAATCTCAGGAAGATTGTTCTGCTCCGAGAGATGCGCCAGGATGAGGAACGCAGCACCTCCATCATAATCTTTGCGGAAAAATTCTGCGAGGGCATCGTTCGAAAGATGCCCGGTACGATCGAGGATGCGCTGCTTCACAGACCATGGATAGGGACCTATCTTTAACATCTCCACATCGTGATTCGACTCGATCATCAGGATGTCACATGCCCGAATGTGTTCTTTAACGTTCGGAGTTATATATCCCAAGTCGGTTACGATTCCTACCTTCACTCCATCCACCTTGAAGGTAAAACCAACAGGATCGACCGCGTCGTGCGGAATAGTAAAGGGCATGATCGTCACATTGCCGATCTGGAAATTGTGCCCGGCCTCGAAAAACTCCAACCGCTCTAGGTCTCGTGCCTCCCGATCGGCACGTTTAGCTTCATTCTTGATCAAGCGAAACCACGCCTTGTGGGTGGGCCCGGTCATATAAACCGGCACTTTCAGCTTGCGAGCCAGTACCTTGAGGCCACCGATGTGATCAGCATGTTCATGGGTAATGACGATTGCGCTCAGCGCTTCAGGATCTTCTCCCGTTTGCCGCATGCGATTCAGGATTTCACGACAGGAAAGACCGGCATCCACAAGAATACGTGTGGTAGAAGAGGCCACCACGGCACAGTTTCCTTTGCTGCCGCTGGCCAGTACGGTAATGCGCACCATTGCACGCAGAATAGCGGGAATTGCGCTTTCGCGATAGTAACAGATTAGTTAACAGTAAGAGTTAGGCTGTTTCCCCAAGAGTGTGGGGTTGGTTGCAAAGTTCGATTGACGAATTTCGAAGTACGATTTCCTAAGTGTTACTTCTCACTTCGTACTTCCTGCTTCTTACTTTGTTCATCGGCTACTGGCAACCGGCTGCTGGAAGATTTGTCAGTACTGATAGAATCCTCGTCCGCTTTTTCGCCCCAGCCAGCCTGCATCCACCATTTTGATCAGGAGCGGGCAGGGACGATATTTAGGATCGCCCATCCCGTTGTGCAGCACGCGCATGATGTCCAGGCAAACATCGAGACCGATAAAATCCGCCAGCGTAAGCGGACCCATAGGATGATTCATGCCCAACTTGAAAACTTCATCTACGGCCTCGGGAGTGGCCACGCCTTCCATGACTGTGTAGATGGCCTCATTGATCAGCGGCATAAGCACGCGATTGGAGACGAATCCCGGCGCGTCATTGACCTCGATTGGGGTCTTTTCCAGCTTTTCGGTCAGCGCCTTGATCGCGGTGAAGGTTTCGTTGGATGTGGCCAGCCCGCGAATCACCTCCACTAGCTTCATCACCGGCACGGGATTGAAGAAGTGCATCCCAATCACCCTGTCGGGACGCTGGGTTTGTGCCCCGAGTTTTGTTATTGAGATGGAAGAGGTATTGGAGGCAAGAATCACCTCTGGCCGGCAGAGAGAATCCATCTCGCGGAACAAGCCTGCTTTGACTTCAAATTTTTCCGTTGCCGCTTCCACAACGAGATCACATCTTTTCAGCATGGAGCGTTCGGTGACGGCTTGGATCCGTTGCAGTGCGGCGGCGCTCTCTTGGGCGCTGATCTTATTTTTCGCTACCTCGCGCTCCAGGTTTTTGGCAATGGTTTCGAGGGCGCGGTCGAGGAATTGCTGTTGCACATCGCACAAAACTACGTTGAAGCCGGCTTTGGCGAAGACATGAGCAATGCCGTTGCCCATTGTGCCTGCACCTAGAATGCCTACGGTTTTGATGTCCACGAAAGAACCTTCCTGTGTTGAAAACTGAGAATTGTAACAGCGCCCAATTCCGCGCTCAAAAGGACTGGAGAGAACTCACTTCTCCGAGCGTGCTACGCAAGAGTCTTCGTTATATGAGATGCGAACTTTTTTCCGATCGGGCGATGTCATGAGAACTGATATCATCTGCTTGCCTGAGGTCTCATATTGAAAGGTATAAATACCCTCGTCGGGTATGGTTGCTTTTACAATTCTGTCTTCCCCATCGAATTCTGCAGTAAAGATCATGGTTTTGGAATGGTGTATGCTGGCGACCGAAATGTTAAGAGTGTGTCCACCCTCACCGTGCTCATAGGTAGTTACTGTTCCATCGTCAGAGGTAACTTTGGACAAATATCCGGCATCGTCGTATTGGTAGAGCACATGGTGTTTATTTTGATCTTGAATTTCAGTGATCCGCAACTTCGGGTCATACTTCAAGGTCAAGGAACCATTTTTGCTCGCGATGGCCGTAAGAAATTGACCGGCGCCACGTGTGTACTTCAATTCGTTTCCTTCTGCATCTTTATACCCACTCTCGTAGTTATGACACTGAGATTTACCGGCACACGCAAGGTAAGAATATGATCGTCCATCTATAAGCTTGATAGTGAGCTTTTCTTCGCTTTCCTTGGTCAGTTTCGAATCTTCATATTCGCCATCTTCGCCCCTGAAGGTCATGCCCAGCATCGATCCACGACCGGGGCTCGTGCGCACGAAATGCCGGCGATCACCATCGGGGTACACGAGTTCGACATCATGCATGACCGCGGTATTGTTCGTGCTCAAGTATCTGTCATAGATGTGGCTTCCCCCCAATCCGAACGCGCCACTCACTTTGTATCCCTGAAGAGAAATGCGTTGAAAGATAATAGGCGGCTGGCCGGGAATCTCGAAATCCGTTTTGTAAAAAGTGATGTCCCCATTCTTGGGATAGATTCGCAACATCTCTACATCGGTCCTAGCCTGGGTGAGAAGATTGCACTCGCCTTCGGGGCCGTAGTCCATCATCTTCCCTTCACGAGGAGAATAGCTAAAGCCCAGGCAGAAGTCAGTCGTGTGCAAACCAAAAACCGAGTCTTCAGGATGCACATCCGATTCCCAAAGATCGTCAGGCCTTCCATCGGGGGTGAACGGTTGATAAAGCAGGCTTTCCGGATCGCTGCTCAAGGGCAGCCTGAAATACAAGACAGCAATGTACTTGGTAATCATCTGCCGGTCACGAAGCTCTATCCGTTCCGGGTGCGGAGGATCGCCCCAAAAAACGTCATCCATGCGGCGAGTCGAAACTAGCCCAAAGCGCGCTTCTTCAAGGGGTCCAAATGTGCGATAGCTGTACGTAAACTTCCAATTAAAATCGGAAATATAGATGTCTTGGTCTGTCAGGCCGATGATCACGGCCTTGGGGTCCTTGGCCAAATCCGGGTAAGCACGCTTGATCTGTTCGACCATTTCATCTGCATCGTACTGCTTGCGGTCTGGGTTAAATGTTCTTCTCTCCAGACCTAAGGGAGCGAGCAAATGAATTGTGAGATTGAATTTGCTCTTGTAGTGCTGTATCAAAGATTCAGGTGCGACCACCTGCTTCCCCAGCGGCACGAAATAAATCTCTCCCTCGCCGTGAAGCTCGCTGAGTTCCGCCGGCACATGGGATTGCTTCAACCCCACCGGTCCACTCAATACTTGCGGCCGCTGGCGAAAGAGACCGTATTTCCAAAGAAGCCACGCCGGAATGACGGTAGCCAGGAGTACGAACAGCAGCAGGCCGAAAAGCAGGGGCCAGAGTCTTGGCTTCTTGCCCTGTGGTGGCACTTCTCCCGGCATCCCAATGAAGGTGACGCAGCGTGGGCAAAAACCCTGCTGGATTTGAACCTCAGTGCCGCAAGTAGGACATTGCATGACTGACTACGATATGAGCATTCCGCGCTTCCGGCAAACAAAAAAGGACGCATGTACATGCGTCCTTGTCTGAATTTAACCGCCTATTAGCCCTGCATGGCGAAACTCATCTTGACACCCGCGACTTCGATCACGTCACCCTCATTCAACTCCTGGCGATGGGCGACCTCGGTTCCGTTGATCTTGACCGGGGTCTTCTTGTCCTGAGACGCAATGAAGTATGACGTCTCGCCCTTGCTGATCATGGCAGCCACGTCAGGCGGCGATTTAAACAGCGAGCCTTTGAGCTTGATCGTGGCCATTTTTGAACCACCAATTACCGTCAGTTTGCTGTTCAGCAGGTAACGCGGCTCATCGGTCTTGCCTTCCAGCACGGTCAATGTCCCGGTGGGAGTCGAAGGTGCTGCCGCTACTGGTGCCGGCTTGGGCGGCGGAGCGGCTTCCGCGCCTTCAGTGGGAGCAGGAGCAGGGGTCTCCGGCGGAGTGGCGGCTTGTTGTGCACGGGCCTGCGCAAGCATTTCTTTTGCTTTTTTTGTATCCAGAACCACGGTGGCTTCCATCTTGGGTAACGCGGGCATAGCTGCCTTCGCCTTGCCGGCGGGGGCCTCTTCGTGCCACTCGTCGCGGAAGATCACAATGTGCTTGCCAATCAGGATGGAATCGTTGTCCTTCAGTGACTGTTTGTTGACCCGCTGATTGTTGACGTAGGTGCCATTCAGGCTACTGTTGTCTTCGATAACGTAGTGGTCGGAGTCCCAGTACACCTTGCAGTGATGGCCGGAGACAGCGAGGTTATCAATCTGAAGCATGTTGTCGGGCAAACGGCCGATGGTCACGATTCCCTTTTGCCCCACCGCAACTTCTTTGAGCACGTTGGTTTCGAACTTCAGATAGAGTTTTGCCATTGTTGACTCCCCTTCTTGCGTGAAAAAATTCTCCTGTACCACGGCAGCTCAACCAGCCGGACGAGCAGGCACGTAATGTTGTCATCGCCGCCCTGTTTTTTGGCGGTTTCCACCAGTTGCTCACAAGCACGCTGCAGCGAGGACTCGTGCTGCACGATTGCCAGAATGCTCTTGTCGTTGACCAGTTTGGTAAGCCCATCACTGGCCAAAAGCAGAACGTCATTCGGCTGGCAGATGACATCCTGCAAATCGGGTTCGACTTTCTCTTCCGAGCCCAGCGCCCGCAGGATAATATTCTGGATCTCCGATTTTTCAGCCTCCTGTTGTGTCATGAGACCGCGCCGCACCTGCTCCATGACCAGCGAGTGGTCATTGGTCAACTGCTGGATCTGGTCCTCGCGGATCAGATACACACGGCTGTCGCCCACATGCCCGACCGACAAAAATTTATCGCGCAGCAGCACGCTGGCGATGGTGGACCCCATGCCTGCATGCTCGCTACGCCCCTTGCGTGAGGCCTGATACACCGTAGCGTTGGCTTTAGCGATGGCATTGCCCAGGGCGTTGGCCCGCTCGCTTACCCCTTCGAACTTGTGCGCATCCGGCGGCAAACTGCCATTGTTCTGGCGGAAGAAGTCCAGCATCACGTCCACGCTCATTTTACTTGCAACTTCACCGGCAGCCTGTCCACCCATACCATCACATACAACGAAGATGCCATACCGAGTATCGTAGCCGAAATTGTCCTCATTGTTCTTGCGGACACAGCCCACATCGCTTTTGCCGGCCACCTCAATCGTCAAACTCATGTGTTCTCAGTATTCTGTGCGAACTACAAGGGCTGCGCAAGCATTTTGCGGACGTGGAATTGGCCTTCCTGATGCCCCCGGCTTATCCGGGAAATCAAGACAGATGTTCCAAACCTTTAATGCTGACGGCCACCTTTTCACATGTTTACACTGCTTCCCTGGGCAAAGGTCTGGGGAGATGGAGCGAATTGTACTTTTCCCGTGGGGAGAATAGCAAGAACTTTAGCGTTAACTAGTTGCAGCCATTCACTTTGGTGAGCGCAGGCAACAGTTGGTGAAAGCCGGGTGACAGACCGCAGCCCGGGTCAACTCAATAGAGACAATATCCAGATACACATATACTTTTGTGTTATATATATAACATATATATCGAACAATGGTTGGTGGAATATGACATTGCAGCAACAGACCCAATGGCTCTTTCGTATTAATGCAATCATGAACTGGATGCTTTCGGTCCGTGGGATGGTTGATCCGAAAGGCATGGCCCTGCTCTTTGGTGGACCTGTTCCCAACTATCCCTTTCTTGTTCGGTTCTGGTCGGGAATGGTTTTCATGTTCGGGTGTATGTTCTGGGAAACCAGCCGTGACGTAGTTAAAAAATCGGCATTGATCAAATACAACTGGATTGAAAAAACCGTAACTGCCCTTGCGGTTACGATAGGATACGTTTCCGGCGACGTCCCCGGGCGTCTCCTGTTGCTTATCTTTCTGACCAACTGGCTGTGGATTCCGATGATCCTCTACTACGACATTGGCCTGCGCAGGGAAACTGCGGCGTAACGACAAAAATCATGGAGTCGGCTGCGAGGATCATACGATCACTCCTGCAAGACGCTCTTACGTGCTGCCGATTTCCTTGGCGGCGCTATCCAGCACGCCATTGATGAAGTGCACCGACTCCGGACTGGAAAACTTACGGGCAATCTCCAGCGCCTCGTTGATCACCACCGGCTTGGGGGTTTCAGGATAGCCCATCAGCTCGGCCACCGCTGCACGCAGGATGTTACGATCCACAGCCGCCATGCGGTCCAGCCGCCAGTGCTCGGCGTGCTTCTGAATCAAGGCGTCAATCTCGGCGGTACGCTCGGTGGCGGTGCGAAACAGGTCATCGGCAAAACCACGTGTTTCCTCTTCCACATCGGCGCGCTGTGACCAGAAGGTGCGGCGGACCTCATCCGGCGCCTGCTTGCCCATCTCCGACTGGAAGAGCATTTGCAGCGTCAGTTCACGGGATTTGCGGCGGGTACCCAAAGCAGTTCTCAGTTCTCGGTTGCCAGTTTGCCAGTAACCGGTATTAGCTTAAGCTTAATATTTCAATATTTCAGAAAATTGTGTGGTGTGTCTTGAGAAGTTCAATCGACGATTACGAAGCACGATTCTAATCGTACTTGATACTGCGTACTTCTTACTTCTTGCGTGTCTTATTTGTCCTCGGCTTACGCCCTTTGCCTTTACCAGCAATACTCTTTGATGGACTGAGTGCTGAGTGCTGACTGCTGACTGCTCTCTTCCGGCTGAGTGCTGACTGCGGAGTGCTGAGTGCTTTCTTCACTGACGCCATCTCCACAGCAGCCAGAGCAGCTTCAAATCCTTTGTTGCCACTCTTGAGTCCTGCGCGGTCAATGGCCTGTTCCAGGTTGTCGCAGGTCAACACACCCCAGGAGTGCGGCACGCCGGTCTCTTGTGCTGATTGGCCCACGCCGCGCGTGACCTCTTCGCAAATGTGCTCGTAGTTGGAGGTCTCGCCCCGCAGCAGGCAGCCGAGACAAATGATGGCATCCACCTTGCCGGTCTGCGCCAATGCTCGTGCTGCCGAAGGAATCTCAAAGGCCCCAGGTACGCGGACGATGTGAATGTCCCGATCCTTCGCGCCCGTACGCCGGAGGGCGTCTAGGGCCGAGGCGAGAAGCCGCTCCGTGATAAACGCATTGAACCGGCTGACAACAATGCCAAACGAATGGCCGCTGGCGTCCAACCCGCCCTCGATTATTTTCAGGGAAGGTGGCGCTGGGTGCTCGATTTTAATCTTTGTTGGCAAAGAACTGTTTTATCACAGGAGATTGAATCATTGGGTCATTGATTCATCGGGTCATTGTGCTATTGGGAGATTGATTTAATTGTGCGATTGATTAATCGGCTGATTAGCTTTCCAATTACGCAATTACCGGACTGCTAATTCTTCAAATGACCCAATGATCCGATCACTCAATGGCTCAATTGTTCCAGGATCGCCTGCACCGGCCCTGTTGCCGCTTGTATCAAGCGCTCTTCCGGAACACCGGCGATCCGCGCCAGTATGATCTTTGCAAAGAATGCATGGCTGGCGTAACGCCACGTCGCCATCTCGATGAGCGCATCCAAGGCTTGTGTTTTTAACTGCTCGAGCAGCTTGGGGTCTCTTGCGTCGGTCATGGCGCTCAGCAACATGGTCGCTTTGTTGCGGTCGGTCCAAACCCCTGAATGAATCATAGCGATGAGGGGCTCGACCGGAATCTGCTTTACTACCTCTGCGCTGGAGGAAGCCAAAACCGCCAGCGCCCGGGCCGCATTATTCCGGACAGTTTCATCGGAATCGCGAATGGCCCACACCAGAGCAGCAATTTGTTCTGGCGATTGCTGCGCATAGCCGAGAGCATTGGCAGCGATGGCGCGCTGCTCCGAATCGGAAGACGACTTTAATACTCGCAAGAGTTCGTCCTGGTGCTGCAGGGCATAGTCGCGCATTGCGAGTTGCATCGTGTGCGCGGCTGGGTCTTTGAAGAGAGCGTAACCGTTGGAGTCGTCCTCCTGGGCGCCGTCACCTCCCTTGCGCACAGCCGCCTCCACAGCCGCCTGCAACTGGCGGTCAAGAGCCATGATTTTTGTGGAAAGCTGAAGCATGCCTTTCGGTTCGGGGTTATAGACAAAACTCTTGCTCGACCCACCCGCCAGCCCGATGAAGAGCACATTATCGCCCTGCTCATCGCAGCACACGGCACCAACGTAGGTAGGTTCGTGGCCCGTGGCTCGTTTAACCGCTCTCCGAATCTGCTGGTCGGTCTCTGCAGAATACTTGTCCCCTTCGTGCACAGGCAGCGCTTTGCGTAAGGCTTCGATATCAATGCCTTTGTATCCGTAAAATTCGATGTCGCTGATCTGGTCGCGAGCCGAAGCCAGTCCTACGAACAAAAAGAAAACGGCGATAATGACTTTAATCTTCATGACAAAAATTGTTTCAATTTACGATTGACGATTCTTGATTGCTGATTTTGGAAGTATCGCTGTTTTCTGATTTTTTAAAATACTTCCTCAATAAAACAGGTTTTTTCGGACCACAGCGTAAATCGTAATTCGTAAATCAAAAATCGTAAATCGCAATTCGGACTTCAAACTTTCAATGACCCAATGGCCCGATGACTCAATGACCCAATTCTCTGTGTCTCTGTGGTAAGAGTTATTTCCCTTTAAAGACCGCTGCCCGCTTTTCCAGAAACGCCGATGTTCCTTCCTTTTTATCTTCGCTAGCACAAGCCACACTGAATAAAGTGGCTTCCAGGAATAATCCTTCAGCCAGCGGCATCTCCATGCCTTTGTTCACTGCCTCCAGTGTGTACTGCACCGCCAGGGGAGCGTTGGCAATGATTTTCTTGGCAATGGCCTCAGCGCGAGGAACCAGATCGGTGAGCGGCACGACTTCATTGACCAGTCCGATGCGGTGCGCCTCTTGCGCGGTAATTTGCTCGCCGGTGAGCAGGATCTGCAGCGCCAGTCCTTTGCCTACGAGCCGGGGCAGGCGCTGGCTGCCGCCGTATCCGGGAGTGATGCCCAGTTTGACCTCGGGCTGGCCTAGTTTGGCATTCTCGCTGGCCAGGCGAAAGCTGCAGGCCAAGGCGAGTTCGCATCCGCCGCCGAGGGTATAGCCGTTCAGGCAGGCAATCACCGGCTTGCCCAGGTTTTCAATCAGGTCAAGCACCGCCTGCCCTTTGTGGGTATAAGCCTTGGCTTCCACTGAATTGTTTTTGTTCAGCTCGTTAATGTCGGCGCCGGCGACAAAAGCTTTCTCGCCCGCGCCGGTCAAGATGGCGACCCGCACCTCGGGGTCGTCTTTGATTTGGGTGAACACGTCGCGCAACTCACCCATCACAGCCTGGTTCAGGGCATTGAGCTTGTCAGGACGGTTGATGGTGACGTAGGCAATCTGATCTTTTTTCTCAAATTTCAGGTTTTGTAATTCAGTCATAGATTCTTGCTCGTCTCTCTACTACGAAGGCATTGAAGGAAATACGAAGTCAAAATCGTCAATCAGAAATCGTAAATCGAAAATCCTCTGCGCTTCTCCGCGTCCTCTGCGGTTAAAGAAACTTCCCCGGCACTGGGTTCTTCGGGTCCGCATAATCATAGAACCCTTTACCGGTTTTTTGTCCATGCCAGCCGGCAAGGACCAGGCGCTTGAGCAGCGGAGGCGCGGCGAAGCGGCGCTCTTTGAATTCTTCATACATTACATGGGTGATGTAGTAGGTGGTATCGAGGCCTACGAAATCCAGCAGAGTGAACGGCCCCATAGGATGCCCGCAGCCCAGCTTCATGGCGTTATCAATATCGGGGATCGAGCCCACGCCTTCTTCATAAGCGCGGATAGCATCCAGCAGATAGGGCACCAGCAGGCGGTTAACGATAAAGCCGGGCTTATCGGAAGTCCGCACCGGCACCTTGCCGACTTTTTCCCCAAAGGCCACAGCGCTCTCGTAGACATCATCCGCCGTGGCGATGGTCCGGACAACTTCCACCAACTGCATCAGCGGCACCGGATTGAAAAAGTGCAGTCCGACAAAGCGTTGCGGGCGCTTGGTGCTGGTCATCAGCGCGGTAATGGAGATTGATGAGGTATTAGAGGCGAAGATGGCGTCGGATTTTACAATGCCGTCAAGAGCAGCAAATATCTTACGCTTCTCTTCCAGGTTCTCAACGATGGCCTCGATGATGAGGTCGCAGCCGGCCAAATCTTCTTTGCGTGTAGTCCCCTGCAGGCGAGTGCGGACTCTTGCCGGCGTTTCTTTGATTGTTCCCTTTTCCGCCAGCTTGGCCAGGGACTTCTCAATGCGCGCAAAGCCTTTGTCAATGAAGGACTGCTCAGCTTCGAGGACAATCGTCTCCAACCCGGCCGTTGCGCTAACTTGGGCAATGCCGGAGCCCATCAAACCGCAGCCCAGCACACCAACTTTTTTTATTTCCATCTCTCCGTGCCTCCGTGTCTCCGTGGTGAATCAAATCTTTTCCTGACGATAGGGATGATAAACCACAAAAGGACACGAAGGACACAAAGGCAATTGAGAAGTACGGTTTACGAAGTACGAAGTAAGATTCAAAAATCGTAAATCGACAATCGTAAATCGTACTTCGAACTTCAGACTTCGTACCTCTTCAAATTACCCGATTACCAATTTTCAATGACCCAATGACCCAATGACCCAATGATTCAATGGCTCAATTACCACACCCGGCAGGCATTCTCATGCACCATAGGCTGGCCTTTCTTGCAGCTAAACGCCTTTTGGAATTCCGGCATGTTGGCCACCACGTTGTTGATGCGGTATTTGGCGATGGAGTGGGGATTGGTCAGTACCTGGGTCCGCATCAGTTCAGGACGTTCATTGGCACACCAGGAATTGGCGTCGGCAAGAAAGAAACGTTGCCGGGGCGTCCAACCATCGCTCGACTTGGCGTCCAGGTCTTTGCCTTCGCGCGCCAGCGCAGATTCCAGTGCCATGAAAGCCAGATGGATGCCGCCGTTGTCGGCCGTGTCTTCGCCCTGGGTCATAAGCCCATTTTGCTTGACGCCCGCCTCGGGAATTTCCTGGGTATACTCATCGGCGATGCACTTACCCCGCGCGTCGTATTCTTTGGCGTCCTGTTCTGTCCACCAGTCGTGAAGATTGCCCTGCGCATCGAACTTGCGCCCTTGGTCGTCGAATCCGTGGATGCTCTCGTGTCCGATGATGGTGCCGATGGCGCCGTAGTTCACCGCATCATCCTGCTCCTTGTCAAAGAATGGAGGCTGTAAAATGCCGGCCGGGAAGTTGATAGTGTTGGTCTGCGGGTCTTCATACGCGTTGATGGTAGGCGGAGTCATGCCCCACTCGGCGCGGTCCACGGGTTGACCGATTTTGTTGACCCAGCGGCGAAATTCAAACGCCGAGGCCTGCTGAACATTTTGCAGGTAGCTGTTACGCCCAATTTGCACGCTGGAGTAGTCGCGCCACTGGTTGGGATATCCAATTTTCTCGAGCTGCGCCTGCAGCTTGGTTACAGCCTGCTGTTTGGTGGCCGCCGACATCCACTCCTGCGACAGAAGGTCCTGGTGCAAGGCCGCTTTGATGTCGTTGACCAGCTTCAGCACGCGCTCTTTGCTCTCTGCTCCAAAGGCGCGGTCCACATAAGCCTGCCCCAGGGCCTCGCCCAAATCGCGGTCTGCCGCGCGCACGCAACGCCGCCAGCGCGGTTGCTGCTGCTGCGCACCGAAAAGGGTCTTGGAGTAAAAATCAAAGTTCTCATCCACAAAGGCCTTGTTGAGAAAGCGCGCCGAGCCGTGGAGCAATTGCCAGCGCAGATACACCTTCCAATCATCCAGCGAGCGCTGTTGCAGCAGCTTTTCAAGACCACGGAAATAGTCGGGCGAGGTAACAATGTACTGCGGCGCGGATGGCGCATCCACCAGGGTCAAATATTTCTTCCACTCAAAAGAAGGGGCCAGCGCCTGCACTTGCGCCAGTGACATTCTGTTATTTACGTTCTTAGGATCACGGCGCAATACCGCATCCATGGCGGCCGTGGCCATCGCGGTCTCAATTTCCAGTACTGTGGCCGCATCTTTAGCGGCCTGCTTGGGCTTCTCGCCTCCTAGCACCAGCATGTTGCTGACGTGCTGCAGGTATTTCTTGCGGATCTCCTCCGACTTGGCGTCCTTATCCAGGTAAAACTGGCGGCTGGGCAGTCCCATGCCGCCCTGGTCAAAGGTTGCAACCGAGCGCGTAGCATCGTCATAATCCGTCTGGCCGGAAAACCCGAGAACCGCAGCGTCAGTCTGATTGTCGTCCGGGAACTCCGCCCCGGGAATGGTCAGGTGCAAGTGGGCAATCGCTTCCGCCAGTTGCGACTTGCTTTTCAAGGCGGCAATGCGCTCGAGCTCCGGCTGAATGGCTTTTGTGCCGGTGGCTTCGATGCCCTTCTCATCCATACACGCGTACCAGTAATCGCCGATCTTCTGCTCCACCGGGCTGCGCTTAGGATCGTTGCTGGAAGTCTTCTCCAGCGTTTCGCGCAACACATTCTCGTTCCACAGTTGCAGCGGACTGGCCGTTCCCCACGAAACCTGGTCGGGCGGGATAGGGTTGGCCTTCATCCACTTGCTGCAGGCGTATTGGTAAAAATCGGTGCAGGGGTCTACCGACGTATCTACCATTTGCGGATCGAAACGATCCAGCTTGGGCAATTGTGGCGACGTTTCCGCTGCCGGGTTTTCGGCAAAAACCGCCAACGGAAAAACACATAACAGAATGCATAGGCAGAAAATCTTTGAAAGACGCATGGCTAACCTCGCTGCATTGAAATTGTATTGAAGGAACGGAGAAATTAGGCACAAAGTTCCCTTGGTTGGACGATACTCAACAAAAAAGGTTTTCTCAATTATTTCGACAAAGATGGAGGGCTCTTCCCGCAAGACATATCGTTAAAGAAAAATCTTGGGATATGGTAGTACACCACGCACGTGAACTGCGGGAACAGGCTTTAGGCCACTGCCGCCGCTTCCACCTGCGGGGCAAGCGACTTGGCTTTGCCACCGCCCTCGTGTTTAGCCAGATCGAGGGCGCGTTCTACGCGATTGATGCTTTCGGTAACGATATCAATGGGGTCAAAGCGGGCCTGCATCACGGCTTCGGCAATGCCGACCGAGCAGGCAACCGAACGGTCCGTGCCCGGGACTTTCACCGTGTTCAGCACTTTGCGCAGCTTTTCCACCACGAAGAAGGCATTTTTTTCGTTGGTATCAGCCAATACCAGGGCAATGCTGGTCATGTCATAACGCACTGCCACATCGTTCTGCCGGATGTGCGAGCAGCAGATTTGTCCAAGCTGCTGCATCATGGATTCCACTGCAGGCTCGCCGATTTCCTTGATCAGGTTCGAGGCCCGGCCAAAGTGCAGCAACATGACAGAGGCCGGCGAGTTCTGCTGCAATCCGCGGCGAACCTCGGCCAACAGAACATCCAGGTAAGAAGCCCGCTTGAGCAGCCCCGACTTTTCATCTGTGACCGCCAGCGTCTTCATCAAGTTGCGCAGCTTGGCGTTGTTGACGGCCAGCACCATCTGGTCGGCGATGGTCTTGAGCACCAGCACATCGGTCTGGCGCCACGGACGCGAGCTGCCACACTGCTCCAGGATAAGAATGCCGACATGCTCTTCGCCATCGAGCAGCGGAACCGCCAGGACTGATTCGATGCCCAGCGCATCCACCCACTGTTTGATGGCAGCCAGTTCAGGCGCGCTCTTCACGTTCGCGATAGCGATTGGCCCTTGGCCAACTGCCAGCCCTTGCAAAGTCCCGATGAGCTTCACAATGGCCATTACATCGGACTGCTTTACGCCGGGCGCACAATACTCCAGCGCTGCTGACGGAGGCTTGCCCGGAGTGCACAACCCTGCCACGCAGCGACTGGCTCCCCAGTGGCGGCCTACGTCGTTCACAGCGGCAAACAAGACAGCCTTCACATTTGCCTGGCGATAGATATTGCGTGTGATCTCGGTGACCCGGGCAATGTTGTCTACAGAATTTTCATTGGCGGCCGATGTAACCATCGGCGGCGCTCCCGAGGGATTGGTCAGCGCAATCGTGGGTGGAACCACTCTCTGGGTTTCGGCGGGTATGGGTGGCGGAGTCGCTGCCTTTGGCGGCGGAGCCGGCGAAGGCGTGTCGTATTTCGGCATCATGCCCGCGTTCATGTATAAAGTCCGCAGCTTTTCGTTGCGCTCCTCTTCCCGCGGAAATAACTTCTGGATCCTTTGCAGGCGCTCTACCGCCTTGGAGCGCATGCTGTATTGCAAAAAGATTTCCGCCTGCAGCATGAAGTCTTCGAGCACCGTGGGTTCATTCTCGCTCGGGGTACGGGAAGCTTCTTCATCGGCCTCCCTCTGGGCAGACGCACTCACCTTGACCGCCGCCGTAAAGCGGTTGGCGATGGCGCGATGGCGGTTGGCATCAATCTTGCCTTTCAACATCTCCAGGCGCTTCTGGTGGCCCGGCTCATAAGCATCCACCTCGGCGGCGGCGTCGAGGGAATCGGCGGCCTTAAGATAATTTCCCGCTGCGTAATAAAGGTCGAAGAGCTTGATCAGCGTGGCGCAATAATCCTGCTCACGGTTGGTGCTGTTAAACAACATCACCATGTATTCCAGAAATTCCGGATTGGCGCGGTGGTGATCAATAATCTCTTTGAGTTGGTTTACAAATTCACGGTTGCGACCGGCCTTTTCTTCCAATTCGAGAGTACGTTTGGCAATATTAAGCGCCGTGCCGTCATGTTCGATCTCGAGCAGCGTCCCAATCAGCAGCGCAATCTCATTGATCTGCTTCGGGTCCTTCTCGTAGATCGAGATGATAATCGGCTCGGCTTCCTTGGGCCGCTTCAATCGCAGCAAGGCGCGGGCATAGGTTTCGCGCATGGGTTCGCTGCTGTTGGGTTGCTTGGCAAAGGCCTCAATCACTTTCAGCGAGTTGGCCGCGTCTCCATGCTGTAAAAGGGAGCGCCCATAGGCAAGTGCAATGTCGGGATTGGAAGTATCCATGACATAGGCACGTTCATACCAGGGATGGCCATCGCGCTTTTCGTTTTCCTCCAGCACCGCTGCCTGGAAAAACGCTATTGCGGCAGTCTTACCGTCGCCTAGCTCTGTCGCCAACTCTCCCTGGCGCTTGAAATTTTCCAGAGTCGGCTCCAGCGCCACCAGGTGCTTGTAGACCTGCAACGCCTCAGGCTTCTTGCGGCCGGCCTCAAAACCCTCCGCCGCTCTTTGCAGCAGCTCGAGTGCTTCCTTCTTATTGGTTTTCTCAATGAGCTGTGCGTAGCGAAAAGTCTGGGCGACCGTGGGACTCGAAATCCGCGTCAGCTTCTTGTAGGTGACAACCGCCCGGGTTTGATCATTGTCGGCAAAGTAGCGGTCCAGAAGTGAGCTCAAGTAGCTGGTGGCTTCTCTTTGCCGGTTCAGAGAGATACAAATATCGCACGCGCGTTCGCGAACCAGCATGTTCTCAGGCTCCTCGTCGAGGGCGAGCTTGAGCTCCTCCAGAGCGTCTTCCGCTTTTCCACGCTGAAGGTATTTATCGGCCTTTTCAATGTATTTGAAGATGTCGGCCATGAGGTCCCAATTAATGAAGGGGGTAGATGCATTGTAGAGCGGAAGGCGACTTCACAGCAATCAGTGATTTTTTATTATTTGAGTACTATCGTAACCGATTACTGGACATTGTCCTTTAGTTCACATAACTCATCGCCAATATGGACAAGCACTAAAGTAACATGGCCGGCATACTCCAGAGCATGCGGACATCGTGCCCGAAGGTGATTGAACAGCTTTTTCAACACTCCGTGAAATCCGTGGTGGGTTTTTTGTTGGTTCAACGATGGTATCACCCTGGTATCAAAACCTTGCTTTCCTCAGAAACCGCAGGCAATAATTGTGCTAGACGTGTGTTCAGGGTGAGCCCAATGCGAGCGCCGGATGAGCGCGAGCCGTGGGCGAGGGCGCAGCACCCCGAGCGGAGCCGAGGGGGCTGCGGAGCCCTTAGAACGAAGTTACGCATTCAAGAATGCGGGGCTTTTTGTAGTCCTTTAGCTCTTTGAGAGTTCGAAGCCTTTTGCTTTTCTCTGTGCCCCTGTGTCTCGGTGGTGAAAAACCGGCGGCTGGAACTTGCAATTTGGAACTGTTTCTGGACTAGCAGCAAGTCCCCCACTCCGGACCGATTTTCGCCAGTAATGACGGGGGTGAGACGTGATTTTGGAGCTCAAAAACACCTCCTAGCAAGTGGGGGCCTGACCGCTCCCAGCCCGCTTTCTGAGAACCGAGATTTTAACCCTACCGTTGATATTTGCATTTCAGTCCCCGGGACCGCGACCCCTTTTTGCCACTCTTGTTGTCTAATAGAATGAGTAGTTCGGGTTCTTGAGATGAGATCTTTCTTTCGATTTTTTCCGCTTTGGATTTTGCTCCTGGTTTCTGCCCAGGCCCTGATGGCCGCAGCGGCGACCACGCCGGCGTTGCTTCCGCAAAGCTTTTCCGGATGGCAGAAAACCGAGCATCATAACGGCACTGCTTCCACGCAAGTAGATGCCGTGAATGCTGCTTTGCTCAACGAGTTCGGCTTCACCGACTACGAACTGGCAACCTACGAGCGTGCCGGACGCAAGCTGCATCTCAAAGCGGCGCGCTTCAGCAATGCAACCGGCTCGTTTGGCGCCTTCACTCTCTTTACCAGTCCGGACATGCTGGCCCAGGAGATTGGCAATGGCGGCTTTGTCAGCAATGGTCATGTCCTGTTTTACAAAGCTGACATCCTGGTGGATGCTGTCTTTGAAACACCGACGGTGATGTCGGCCGCAGAGTTGCGGGCGTTGAGTGACAGCTTGCCGGCAATTTCCGGAGGCGCTGCCTCCCTGCCCGAACCGGTGAAGTATCTGCCTGCGCAGTCCTATGTTGCTGGTTCCGATCATTACGCTGTGGGTCCGGCAACCTTCTCCAAACTTGATTCCGTGCTTCCAATCAATATCATCGGTTTCGATAAAAGCGCCGAGGTCGCCATCGGGGACTACCGCACCAGCAGCGGCATCGCCCGGCTGACAATCTTGTCGTATCCCACTCCACAAATTGCCATGGAACACTTCCGCGAAGTACTGGATTGGCTCGCGGCAGCGAAAGATCCCGCGGTTGCACAACCCGCTCTCGCCCGCGCCGAGGAAGCGCGCAAGCCTTCTTTCCAGGGGACCCTTACGCTCCCACTCAGCGCCAGCTCTGAAGTCACATTCCGCCGCAGCGGCCCCATGGTCATTCTGGTTTCCGGGTCAATTTCCAGGAGCGAAGCTGTTTCTTTGGTGCAATCGGTCAACTTTGACGCCGATGTTCGTCTGCTGCAGCGCCCACCGGTTACGATGAGCGCCATCACCAACTTGATTGTGGGATGCTTTGTCCTCATTGCCGTCCTCATTGCCGTCTGCCTGGTGTTGGGCTTCCTCATGGGCGGCGTGCCCGTCGTGCTGCGCCGCATCTTTCCCAACCGCGAGTTCAAACACGCACAGGAGGTAGAGATAATCAAGTTAAATTTGAATGATTGACTCAATTTCCCTGCAAACTGTTGAATTTTAGTCCCTTAAGCTATTTACACAGGGCAAATTGACAAAATTTGTCATTTATTTAAAGTTTTTAAATTTTTTGTAAATTATTGAAAATAAAGACATTTATCTCAAAAAAATCCCTTGACACCCCTTCCTGTAGCCTCATAAGATTTTTGCAGAAAAGTTTTGACGGCTTTCGCTTCCGTTGGAACTATTCTCCCTTGAATAAAAGGCCGCCTGTGATCAGGCGGCCTTTACGTTTCTCGCAACCAATCTCGTATTTGGATGCCATTCTCGATGCACTGCAGCGCCGGTAGGGCAAGACACTCATCGGAAAACTTGCTGCAAGAGCTTTAGAACCAAATGCTGCCGAATACTTTGAGGTGGATTGGCTGCTATATTAGAATCACTTTCGAGCAGTTGTTTTTTCTTCTCTCCAAATTGGCCGACGTAGCTCAGTTGGTAGAGCAGTCGATTCGTAATCGACAGGTCATCGGTTCAAGTCCGATCGTCGGCTCCAGCTTCTTATTTGTCAAAAGTCTTGCTGGCCTGTTTCCTGTTTAAGGAGTTGTCTGCGTAGCAAAAGCCGTAGTTTCGGTATTTTTGAAATCGAAGCTCAGGATGAAATCACGCCCAACATCTTGGTTGGATGAAGTGAACTTCCAGCTCTGCGCGGCCTGCGTGGCCAACCGGGCAAAGTAGCTGCTCGGTCCAGCAGACTCCAATTCAGCCCCCGTCACGTCACCCGACGGATCAACATGTACCCTTACGCTGACCCTGATGGTTCCGTGAATTGTGTCTCTGGCCTTTTGGGGAACGTCGGGCAAGACTTGCTGTACGACATCCTTTTCCGCAGAGCCGCGATTGGTTGTGGCCGCTCGGGGTTCAGGTGGTGAGGAAGCGGGCGATGATTTAACGGGCGAAGGTTTCATGTTAGACGCAGATGCCGGATGACGTTCTTCCGATCCTTGATTCTGTTCTGCTCTCACCGAAGAAATCTCTTGCTGGCCTTCCGGCTGATGACGAAACAGTTTTAAGCCTGCAAATATTGCAATCAGAACACAGACCGCAACCACTGTCGGGAGAACAAAACGCCGCTTTGCGGGTCCGGTCTGAGGGCTAACTGTCGCCCGCTTTTGGGACAAAGCTGGCGCCGGCTGGGCTGATGAGGGAAAGAGCCGCGCGGTAATATCAGCAATCTTCCATCGGCTCTGAGGGTCTCGACGCAAGCAGCCACGCACTATGTCAGAGAACGGCGCCGGCAAGTTCTCCGGCAACACTGGGTCCGTCTGTTCCTTCTGGTTCCACGACGGCAGACGCTGCGTTAAGACTTCAGCCAGCGTCATGCCAAGCGACCAGATGTCCGAAGCGGGGGAGAGCACGCCGCTTGCCTTCTCGGGTGGATCGTAGACGCTGCGTTTCTCTGAGTCGAGACTTGATTCACCTGCCCGACTTAGCCCGTCGCTTGAGAGTTTGAGTCGGTCCCCGATCGCCATTATGTTTGGGGGTTTCAAGTGACCGTGTACGAGCCCTTGGCCGTGAAGATAGGCGAGGGCCTCCAGAGTGGGCTTCACCGTGTCGCTGGTTTCTGAGGGTGTGAGCGGCCGCTCGGGAAGGATTTGAGCGAGGTTTTCTTCGGCAGACTCCATCACCACGAATAACAGATCCACGCCCCCCAACTGGCAGCGTCCCATGTGCAAGAGCCGGATCAGGTGAGGATGCGACAATCCCATAGCCAGCCTCCATTGGGAGAGCTGGAGTTCCGCATTCGATGGGTTCGACGTTCCCGCCGGAATCAGTTTGATCGCGGCTGGTTGAGGGTTCTGCCCCGGGAGCTCCGTGAGGAACACAGCGCTTTGCTCCGAACCGCCCAGGTACTTCTGCAGGCGAAACTCACCATTGATAACTTGGCCTTGCCACTGATTCCAGGCCTCGGTCATCTGCACATCTTCCTTCCCCTTACATCAGTCGGCCCTTTGGGGGCCGTCATACCCACGGCAGGATATCACCTCCTGCAAGGGAGCATCACGCCGCTATTCATGATGCCCAGGGTAGGGCTTTCATTCCTCCTATCATCTACACTGAAACCTGCCAAATCAAGGTGGCGATCGTGCGAACAGGCAATCATGGATATTGATCAACTGATTTTCGAAATAGCGGAGCACAAGCGAGACAGCGACTACGAGAGCTTTTTCAAATTGCTCAAGGGACGCCCGTTTTTCTGCCCGGTTGATCCCGCCACGATCGCAGGTATACCAAAAGGAAGCAGCTACCGCGTACAAGCCAACGACGCCATACGAATTCCGTTCGCCAACATAAACGGAGTGAAGTTGGTTCCCTTATTTACGTTTCAAGGCGACAAACGCCTGGCCAAAGGCTACTTCGAGATTGAAGGTCTTGAAGCACTGCGGATGGCGACCAAGGCCCCTGGCATAGACGGAGTGCTTTTTCAGAACAAAGACAACTCCTGGGTTGGTCTTGATCTGAAGAAAATCAAATGGATCCTGGCCACCTACGGCGCATGACCTCGATTGCAGCTGCTCCAGCAATCGAATGTCAGTGCGATTCCGTCTTCGGCCACATACCCACAGCATCGGTAATTGAAACCGGACCGTAGCCATTGATCGTGTCGTTAATCGTGACCGTGATCGGGTGTTCAGGAGGAAGTCTGTAAGTGTGGCTGCCGGTGACAACGTAGCCCCCTGTGATCGTTCCCGCGTTGCTGAAGCCGTCGCCCCAATCAATGTTTGCGGAAAGGCCGCTGGGCGACGGATTGGCCTCGTCCGTGAAATCGGCGACGATCAATAAGTTGAATGGTTTACCCAGGCGCACATGCAGGAATCTCGCCGTGCCGCTCAGATGTGCTACGTTGATGATGGATGTCGAGCCCATGATTGAACCCGTAACCGTATCAGCGGCAGTCACAGTCTGCGCCCCGATCGTATTCAAGGTCACGCCATTCACAAAATAGCGGGCCCCCTGATCGCCGGCAACGAAAGTATAGTCACCCGGTAAGGTATGTGCGGCATCACTTGTAGTGAAGTGAATAGTGCCGCGGTAGCCGGTGGCAACGTTGTTGAACTGGTCTTGCGCAATCACAGAAACGGTGAACGGCTTGGTGCGGGTTACGCTGGCCGGCGCACTCACCATTAGATGATCGGCTGCAGCGGGAGTCACGTTCACACTCATGTTGCCCATAACGCTTCCCGCAGACACTATGATGCTCTGAGATCCTGCCCGTTTCAAAGTTGCACTAAAGGTATGTGTCCCGTTATCCACGCCCGGGTTGAAGGTATAGTTTCCCGGTAGTACCGCTACGGAATCACTGCTGGAAAACTGTACCGTCCCGCTGTAGCTGGTTATGGTGTTCTGGAAAGAGTCCTGCGCCGTGACGGAAAAGCTGAACGGAGTTCCTGCAACCGTCGTGGCAGGGCCGCTTACTGCAAAAGTGCCGAGCGGACCAGGCACAACGGTAAAATTCAATGTAGCTTGAACTGAGTTTGCCACATCGGTAAGTGTGATGCTCTGCGGGCCCGCCTTGAAAAGCGTTACATTGGCGAAGTGATGCGTGCTGTTTTCCGAAGCTGAAAACGTGTAGTCGGGCATCGAGAACAAAGAGTCGCTGCTGGTGAAGTGCACCGTCCCTGTGTAATTCACCACTGGATGACCATGCGCATCAACAACTGTAACTGCCAAGTCCGTCAGCGGCACGCCGGCCGTAAGCGTCGTGTTAGATGGAGTCAGGCTGATCTGAAAAGCCGCGGGCGGCAGCACAACCTGCCCCCACCATGTTCCCCAGGTGCTGCTGGGTGAGGCCGCATACTCCTGGATGGTCCAGAAAGAAGTGTCGTCGGTTGGATCAACCGAAGTATTGCTGTAATCTCCCCAGCGATTGAGGCCGCTGCTGCCTCCCGTTCTCAAGTACGGAGCTTCGCCGGTTTTGAGCGCGGCTTCACCCTGAAGCACGCTGGGAGGATCGGTACCGGCGCGAAACGAATAAAATCCCCCGACATACTCATTCGGCGAGTAACGCGCATATCCAATGACTGCGTCGTTGTACTGGTTGACGGCGATCGAAGGATAAGAGCGGAAGTAGCTGCCGTCAGGATTGTCAATCAGCCCGCGCTGCAATACGTTGCCGCTGGTATCAATTTGCCACCACTGGACCGCGCTTCGATTGGGTGAGGTGCTGGGCAGGAATACTGGGTGCGTCGTCCAAAGGGTCCCGTTGCGATAAATCACGTTGCCGATGCGGGCGTCTCCTGTGTCAACGCCGGTGGCATTGCCTAACTGCGGTCCAAAATTATTTGTCCCATTCTCAGCCCAGGTAAGCGTCGTGGCCGGAAACGCGATCGATGGAGACAGCGTAGGCGATCCTGCCGAGCCGTTGATGCCCCATAGCCGCAGTAACCCCATTCCGCTTTGATTTCCGTTGTATTCTTCGACCAGATATTCGGTCGCAACACTGTTGTCATAGGTGATAGCTGGGGTTACGTTGCTGTCGCCACCGGTATCAAATACCGTGTGCGCGCCCGTCCCATGGTTGTAAAGGTCGAACTTGTCAAAGACATAAATACTTCCCGCAAAAGAGTTCGAGTTCGAGGCGTTGGCAAAGACATTGCACATCACCACAACCCACGTCTTGTTGAAACCCAGAGTGGGAAAATCGCAGAAATGCAAGCCGGTGCTGTCCACCGCAACTTTGTATAAATTCCAGTTGCCGGTAGGGTCACCGGTCTGCGAAACGCCTACCAGCACACCGGAGGTAGATAGCAGATAATCCCCCGAGGTGGAGATGATCCAGCGATCGTTAAAGGGATCGTAAACAACCCTGGGGTCGGTGGTGCGTGAGTTGTTGGTTGGTGCCCAAAAGTTGTCCAAAGACACGGTTTTGAGATTGTTGCCGGAGCGGTCCTGGACCACAATGTTGCTGTTCAGTGTTACCACCAGATGGTTCGGGCCGGCCGTACCTTGCGTATCGGGTGGAATTACCGTGCCATTATCAGCCTCAGCTAGAAAGCTGTTTGCCAGCTCGGCCGTGAGTTGACGGGGAGGCCCGACAGCTCCCGTCGCATTTGGCTTGGATATATTCGTCTCAAGTTTAATGACTGCGTCTGCGGGCAGCACCTTCGGAGGGGCATCGCGCTCAGGCGCCTCCACTTTTTGCACCGGAAGTTTATTTGGATGCAACGCCTCGCGCCGGGCCAGGTCAGAAAAATTCACCACACCTTGCGATGCAACCACGCCGGGCCTGCCGGAAATAGGCTTGGGTGCCGGTGTCTGCCAGGCAGACGCGCAGATGCTGGAACATACCAACACCCAAAGGGCGACCCGCCTGCCTGCCGCTTGCTGAACTTTCATAAAAAGCGTAATGAACAATTTGACGAAAATACTAAGCCAAGAGATTACATTACCATTGGGCGGGGGAGTCCGGCTTGAAATCACGCGATTACCCGTTATTCTTGGCCTATGGTGAGGTCCTATTCCATCGATTCGTCGGATTCGCCGTACCGGATCTATCCCATCCGTGGGCTTCTCGGCTATTTTCATCTTTTGTTGGATGCCTCGCGCCGCGAAGCGATAATTATTGACACCGGGCTCATCGGGGAAATGTCGCAACTGGCTCAAGCTCTTAAGGATAGCCGCCTCGACTGGCACGATATAAAAGCCATTCTTCTCACCCACGGACACCTCGATCACACCGGCCACCTCTTCCAAATCAAGCAACTCACCGGCGCTCCGGTGCTTGCCCATCCTTTGGAGCAGGCGCATATCAATGGAACGTTCCCCTACCGTGGTATCAGCCGCGTCTGCGGGGCGCTCGAAGCCTTCGGACGCTGGGTGCTCCGCTATCGGTCCGTTGCTATTGATGAACCACTACAGGCGGAAATGGAATTGCCGTACTGGGGCGGCCTTCGCGTCATTCATCTGCCGGGACACACGCTCGGTCACTGCGGATTTTACAGTCAGCGCTTTGATCTGCTTTTTAGTGGAGACCTGTTCGCCAGCTACAATTTCATCACCCATCTGCCGCCCGGATTTCTTAACAGTTGTCCTGAATATTTCGATGCCAGCCTTGACCGGGTGAAGCAGCTCTCACCCAAGCTGATGGTTCCCAATCACTACTTTAAGTTCGATGCAGCGATGCACCGCAGAAAGTTTGACGCTCTCGTTGCGCGGCGGAAACATGCTTAGCGTTGCGCTCTTTTCTTACACCTTTACTTGCACCTTTTAAGTCTTGCTGCATCTCGTTTCTGTCCATGCTCCGAGCGCTGGAAGCGCGACCAGAGGTTAGCCCACCGCGAAGCGGTGGGCTAAGCTGGAAGAGAGAACGCCAGCCCCAGCGGGGCGACACCAACTACGAGATACAGCCGTCCTTAAAATCGTCTAGCCCCTGCGGTCCTTGCCCTGTCAAAACCCTGGCCCCTTACTGTTTCCTCAAACGATAAATATGCGCAATGAACAGAGCAGCAACGGCCAGCGAAAGAACCGCCGGCATCACTACGTGTGAAGCTCCGAACTTTGAAATCGAGAGGGCTTTAACGACCACTGTCATGACGCCCGCCAACGTCACCAGCGTCAGCAGCGGAGCGTAATGACAAAAGATGGCGAGATCGCGGCCAAGGTACAGGCCGGCAAGGATCCAAACCACCAGCAAGGGCCGCAGCATGGGATGAGGCCAGCAAAGCATGAAGCCAATGAAAATGCTGGCGGCAAGCAGCGGAATGTGCACCACCACGCCGGGCATGCGATACGCAGAGAAGCCCTTGGCCGACGGAAAGGGTGCCCGGAAATATGAGAATACAGACAATGATTGATCTCAGGTCCACTTCATTCCGAATCACCAGTTCGGATACTTAGCGCGAATCTGTTCGTAGAGCGGCGAAGTGGTCTTGTGTTTCCTGTGATAGCCCAGCACCTGCCACTCGCGCGGGCTGGGTCCGGAGGATACAGGCTCAGCCAGTCGCGGCACGGCTTGCTCTACCTCGCGCAAATTCTGGATGCGGTCGCGGGAGAGCGAGATTCTCAATCCGGTAGGAGCTACGCACGCGCTAATGTGATTTTTCCGGCGTCGAAGAGACCCGGCGTCGACGGTAAAAATCTTTTGCTGGCCTTGAAAATTGTTGTAGTGAATCGCAAGCGGCTTCGCTGGCGAATAATCAAAGGACCTGCGGAAGCTGGTGGCCCAACTCCCTCCCAGGGTTGCGTCGTAGTATTGGCATGAGGGATTGGGGCAACGGATCGGAACCTCCGATGTCCGCGCGCCTTTGGTCCCACACGCGGGGCATAACGCTTTGCTCTTGCCGAAGAGAAAATCCAGGAATCCCATGTTCAACCTCCTTATGATGCGATCCAGAGCACTCAGGGGGACGGTTGATGAAAACGACCACTGCGCTTCAGCGTCAGTGATATTCCATAACCCCCATCTACAGGCAGCCACCCTCTCTCACGGGCGTTTGCCGGCTGCTGCTTCTGGGAACGAAGAGAAAGCTGCTTCGCTTTTTGGGCGGTGCAGCCTGGCAACCGTCCCCCTGAATGCTCTGATGGTCTTTTCTTTCTGCCAAATAAAAAACGGCGACTCAATGCACCCCCGGCAAATCAAGCGGCGCCGGTGCACGAGTGAAGGCAGCCCCATGCCCCGAAGCTGCTCAAAGCTGATCCGACGAAAATGGCCTTTCTTATGTCCACCGAAAACCAGGCTCAGTATCTCTTCCGCCAGCCACCGGTCCAGGATGCGCAGTTGTTCTTCATCATCCACATGCTTGAGGTAGTAGTCGAGAATGGCGACATTACGAACGCCCTTTTCGATCGTTTCTGCAGCCACAGTTACTAGGGCCTGTGCCTTTGCCTTTGGATCAGAGATTTTCTTCCAACGGCGCCGGCCTCGGCGAAAAGCAAAGCTGAACAAATTTTGGATTTTGTGCAATTTGTCACGCGAAAGCGCAACCCCGCCCCCGGCGCGGAACAACAGACCTAGGTGCCGGAAATCACGCACCGCGGTAAAGTGCGCATCGGGTATAGGTGTGCTGGTTAATAACAGGTCGGCACTATGGCTGGCCTTCATTTTTAATTTCAGTTCAGCCAGCGTCAGCTCCAGATGTTGCTCTGCTCGCATTGCCGTCTCGCGAGAAGGCGAAAGCAGCAGGATGTCATCGGCATAACGAAAATAATCAACCTGCGCAATGCTTTCGATGTGGCGATCTAAATCCGTAAGGTAGACGTTCGCCAGCAGGCAGGCAATCGCTGTGCCGAAGGGAATGCCAACCGTCGCCTTTTGCGTGCACCCGTCCTCTTGATAAAGAAAGTGAACACGCTGAGTCAAAAGCTGGAAAAGATAATCAGCAGGATCTACGAGTAAAGCCAATTTTGCCAGCAACCGTTCATGATTGACCGTGGCAAAGTAGTCGGCAATATCGCGTTTGATGGCGTAAAGCGGACTCGTTGCCGAGCTGATTCGTGCTGCGATCCGCGTTTGACAGGAATCCAACCCGTAGCTGCGGTCGCGATAGGCATAAGAATTTACTGAGAACCAGGCATGAAGCTTGCGGTTCAGAACACGGTAGAGCAGCAGATCAACCATGCGCTCTTCCCAGGGCGGAATATAAAGAGTGCGATGTTTTCCGTTGAAGTTATAGCGCAGCGCCACCGCCGGACGAAACTCGAATTCTTCCCGCCGCAGTGAACGATGGATATCATCCAAACGGCGCAGCCCATGCGCCGCGAAGTCGTAGAGCGTCTTTCCATCCGTGGAAGCGCACAGCGCCTTGCGCCACTGGAACACCGGCTTGGTATAGACACGAACCGCCGCCTTGTAGAGTTCGGCTTCGCTGTAGATGTCTCTCCAGCGCAAAAGGCGTGTTGCTTGAGCGATGAGCATTTTCGGCAAAAACCTGCGCGGCCATTATAATCAACGAACTTGCATGAGCTGCCACAGAGTTCTGCCGCCATCCCTTGAGACCTATTGTGAGCCCTAACGCCTACATCATTGCGGGACCTAACGGCGTCGGCAAGACCACCTTCGCAAGGAAATTTCTGCCCAATTACGCTGACTGCAAAAACTTCGTTAATGCGGATTTGATTGCCCAGGGCATGTCGCCATTTTCACCGGAAACTGCAGCCTTTCGTGCCGGCAGGGTCATGCTCAGCGAGATCAATTTACTGGCGCAGCACCGCGCCGATTTTGGCTTCGAGACAACGCTCGCTGGCCGGAGCTACCTGAACTTGATCCGCAACCTGAAAGGTCAGGGGTATGCGGTGCATTTTTTCTTTCTTTGGGTGCCGGGTGTTGACCTTGCCCTATCAAGAATTAAAGACCGGGTTTCAGAAGGTGGCCATGACGTGCCTGAAGCTGACGTCCGCCGCCGGTTTGACCGGTCAATTAGAAACTTCTTCGTCCACTATCGCCCTCTGGCAGATTCGTGGATTTTATTTAATAGCTCGGACAAACCGCCTTCTATTACTGCCTTTGAGAGGCAAGGAAAGCTTCGTATAATTGAACCTGGAGCATACGACAGGTTGGTTACACAATATGGGAAACATGACTAAACCATCCGCAGACATCCTCAATTTGCCGTTGGAAGTTCGGGCCGAGATGGCCATGAAGGCAGCCTTCGAGAAAGTCGTAGAGGAACACATCCGCGACGGGCGGCCGCTCTACATCTGGCGCGATGGCAAGGTGGTTGCGCTATCGCCACAGGAACTGCGGGAATCCTCTCCTAAGCCGCACTAATCCTTCAGTTCGTCATATTGGGCTTTGGCCCAAGGTACCATTCTGGTATCAAATTCTTAACTTCTAAGAAAATGTGGATTATCATTTTGCTGGAAGCGTATCCGCATCCCAGGATGCAGGGCTTCGGCCCCAAAAGATCTTTGAAAAATTCTAGAAAAGCAGTTTTGCGTTTGCTCGAAACTGGAAACTCGAAACTTCTTTTACCAAAGAGTAAATAGCAAGCCATTTTGGCGCCCATTGAAAAATAAAGGGTTGTCGTTCACGCCCCCAAGCGCGCAAGGGGGAGGGGGCCACATTGCAAAGGTCGAAATACAAGTGCCGGAATTTACTACAAGGTAAACGGGAATGCGGCGCTGGGGACCGGAACTCTCGGGTTAAGCCTCTGCGTAACTCAGCGGCCTCTGCTGTGAGGCTTTTGTTTTCGCTTGCAGCTTGGAGCTGTTTTAAAAGACCTAAGCGAGCAGGGGGAGGGGTGCCTTCACTGAGTTCTCATGAATTCACGGGCTTGGTGGTGCAATCAGATATTCATCCCCGGTCCGCGCCAGCAGCAGTTCCCGGCGATGTTTCAGCAGCTCAAGCTGGCTGGAGATCTGCATCAGCTCTTTCTTTTGCTCTGCCGAGAGCTGGTCGCCCAGACGAGTCAGCTCGTCTACCCTGGCTTGCAGGCGCGGGATCTCCCGGTCCATCAACACCGGACGAATGCACGCAATCTTGGTTGCGCCGCTTTGCACTTGCAGGTGATTGTTCTCTCCCCACGCCGGTAAAATCCCCATTTGACCTAACTCAACCTGGACTCCTGCCGGACCATAATCTTTTTTGACCACGGCAAATTTCACCATCAGGGAATCGCGCGGGTCACCGGTCTTGTCGGGCATCAGGCCCTCCACATAGTTGCGCGACTGGTTGGAGAGAAAGTTCCCCAGCGAATAAATGATGACCGTGTTGCGCTGGTCCTGGGTGCGGTAGGTTTCAATGGGCTGCAGCACATGCGGATGGTGCCCAATCACAGCGCCGGCGCCGGCCTCAAGCATGTTATGCGCCAGCTCGACATCCTGCGGCAGCGGCGCGGTGGCATACTCGACCCCCCAATGAATCGAGACCAGAAGCAAATCGCATTGCGCGCGCGCCGCTTTGATGGCCTCCAGCACTCCGGCTTCATCCCGTGCCGGGGCCCCTTTCGATTCGCCCGTATCGCCCGGATAGGGATAAAAAGCCACGTGGGGCTCCTCGTTTTTATCCGGATTGCGACGTCCGTTCAAGTGGCGGGTCATGCCCAGCCAGCCGACTTTGATTCCATTCTTTTCCAGGATAAGCGGCTTCCAGGCGTCTTCCTCGGTCGCGCCCGATCCGACGAAGAGAATGCCTTCCTCGCGCAAGTGATCGAGGCTCTCCGCAAACCCAGCCTGCCCCTGGTCGAGGACGTGATTGTTGGCAAACGAAACCACTTTGACGCCGCTGAATTTCAGCGCCTGCAACAGGGCAATAGGAGCGTCAAACTGAAAGGCCTTGGTTCCTTGCGAATGTTTCGGGGCTACCGGGGTCTCTAAATTCACAAAACCGAAATCGGCTTGGCGGAAAATGTCGGCAACACTCGAAAACAGAAGGTCCCACCCGCCATGATCGTCCGCAGAAGCGGTTTGCGCAGAGGCTGTCTGAGACGCCGCGGCATCTTTTGCTTCTAGAGGAGCTGGCTCGGCAGGTGGGCTAGCTTGAACCACTTTTGGCGTCTGAGCTTTTTCTTGCGCGGCGGCTGCTTCCACCACCGATTGATGAGGAATCACATCGCCGGCCACCACAAAAGTAATTTTGCTGATCTCTTGCGGATAAGAAACCGCAGCCTTGGCTTTGCTTTTCGTCGTATCCTGCGCCCGAAGAATGCAAAGAAGCAACAGAACGAGCGCACACCCCGCAAGTACCCGCTTTCGTGGGGCAATATGATCCAGAATTATTTTTTTCATTCCCAACGGTCCTAAAGTGTTTCTCCGATGTTAATCCCGAAGTGCTGCCGTGGCAAAATTACGGTCTTGCATGTGGGTGGTAGAGGCGTTGTTTTAACTATTTCGCCCGAGTTTTCCACATTTGACACACTGATTTCACTTGCTATTTACCGTCAGGATTCCCCATAATAAGTTGAGAGGATTAGACATACACAGCACCGTGAACCGATATCACCGTTCAGATGTACTGCGTATTCTTCGCATCTCAGGACGCCAACTGGCAGAATGGCAACGCGCCGGGCTGGTTACTGAATCCGCTGACTATTCTTTTGTCGATCTCCTGCAACTGAAAAAAGTACGCGACCTGCGCGCCAAACGCGTGCGCTCGGCGGTGATCCGCCAGTCGCTCGAAGCCATGCAGAAGCAGGTGGCGGGCATGGAAAACCCGCTGCTCGAAGCCGGCGTCTACTCCAGCGGCTCGCGCGTGGTCTTCCGCCATCAAGGCAGGTCAGTCGAGCCGATTGCCGGCCAGTTTGTCATGGATTTCGCCCCGCGCCAGTTGGTCCAGCCGGTGAAGGTGCGCGCTATCCGGCCTGAGGAAACTGCGGCAGATCTGTTCGCCAAAGGCATTGGCCTCGAGGAAGATCCTGCAACCCAGGAAAATGCCATTGCAGCGTACAAGAAGACACTGGAGCTTGACCCCGAGCACGCCGCCGCCCATATCAATCTGGGCACGCTATACTATAATCGCCGCGATTACGCCGGCGCGGAACGCCACTATCGTCAGGCCATCGAAGTTGACTCGCGCTACGCCTTGGCTTATTTCGATCTGGGCAACGTCCTCGATGAAACCGGACGCCTTCCCGAGGCAATCAAATCCTACTGTTCGGCAATCATGCTGGCACCCACGTATGCCGATGCGCATTACAATCTCGCCCTGGCCTATGAAAAGCTCAAGCAGCCCCGCCGCGCGCTGCGCCATTGGCGGGCCTATGTAAAGCTCGACAGCATCGGTCCCTGGGCCATCCATGCCCGCACCCAAATCCAGAAAATTCTGGATGGTGACAAGCTGCGCATGGTCTTTCAGAAAAACCAGAGCACCCAGGAATAAAAGTTTTAAGCCTGCGACGTCTAACCTCTTCAGTTGTAAAGTTTTGTACAAACTGCCGCAGGATCTTCCCGCCTGAATCTTTACCCCAAAATCTATCGTCTAATGCAGTATGGGCAATACATTAAAAACCGCGTTTCTGCTTACCTTCATGACTTTGTTTCTCATGTTTGTGGGCCAGGTGCTCGGCGGTCAAAATGGCTTGATATGGGCGCTGATCATTGCCAGCGTCATGAACTTTGTCGCTTATTTCTTTTCCGACAAGATTGCCCTGGCCATGTATCGTGCCCAGCCAATTACGCGCGAGCAGTTTCCGCGGGTTTACAACGTGGTGGAGCGTCTGACCCAGCGCATCGGCCTGCCCATGCCAAAGATTTACCTGATCCCAACACCCTCTCCCAATGCATTTGCCACAGGCCGCAACCCCAAGCACGCGTCAGTGGCGGTGACGCAGGGCATCCTGGAACTGTTGGACGATGAAGAACTGGAAGGCGTACTGGCGCACGAGCTTGGACACGTGCGCAACCGTGACATCCTGACCTCAAGCATCGCTGCCACTCTGGCGGGAGCTGTCACGTTGCTGGCGCGCTCTGCGTACTGGGCGTCTCTGTTTGGCGGATACGGCGGGAGCCGTGACGATCGCAATCGCGGCAGCAACCCGATTGTCATGCTGCTGATGCTGATCTTCGCGCCGCTTGCGGCCATGCTGATCCAATTGTGGGTTTCACGCACTCGTGAGTATGCCGCCGACGAAACCGGCGCACACTTTACCGGCAATCCTGAGGCACTGGCGCGGGCGCTGCAGAAGCTGGACGCCTATTCCAAGCGCATGCCCCTGGTTGCTTCGCCCTCCACGGCGCATCTTTTCATCGTAAAACCCTACGTTAGCGACCTGTTCTCCAGCCTATTCTCCACTCACCCGCCAATTCCCAAGCGGATTGAGCGGCTTACCGGGAGATTGACGATTTGAGACTTGCGTAAGATTTACGATTTGAGATTTACGATTGACGATTGAAGTGGCTTAATTGAGGTCACTAACGCATCGTCAGGGACCTTCGAAGTTCTTCTTAAATCGTAAATCGAAAATTGCGAACCTTCTTTAGTTCCCAAATTGTCGTTCTTGGAATCTAAACTGCTATATTATTTTTAGGCTACAATCCATATTTCATGGCCCTGGAAACGACAACGGCTGCCGCAACCCTCTCCCAACGGGCAGCTCAACTGGAATCGGCGCTGCACAATGTAATCCGCGGCAATAATGAAGTGGTGCGCATGGCGCTGGTCGCAGTCTTTGCGCGCGGACACCTGTTGATTGAAGGCGTCCCGGGCGTAGGCAAAACTACGCTGGCACACGGCCTGGCGCGCAGCCTCGATTGCGGCTTTCAGCGCATCCAGTTCACCAGCGATATGCTGCCCAGCGACGTGCTGGGAATTTCCATCTACTCCGCCATTGAGCAGAAGTTCGAGTTCAAGCCCGGCCCGGTTTTTACCAACGTGCTGCTGGCCGACGAGATCAACCGCACCACGCCCAAAACGCAGTCGGCGTTACTCGAAGCTATGAACGAGCATCAGGTCACAGTGGATCGCGCCTCGTATCCGCTCCCCGAACCATTTCTGGTGATCGCTACCCAGAACCCGGTGGAACACCACGGGACGTATCCTCTGCCCGAGTCGCAGATGGACCGCTTCCTGCTGCGGGTTGCCATGGGATACCCCGAAGCCGGCAGTGAGCGCGCAATTATCCGCTCTGAAGTTGGCTTTGCTCGACTGGATGAGGTCCGCCCAGTGCTCAACGCCGCCGACGTAGTGGCCATGCAAAACGAGGTCATGCGCGTCCGCGTGGATGACGCCCTCGCTGAGTATGCGCTGGCCATGGTCCGCAAGACGCGCAACTCCGAACATTTGGCACTTGGCGTCTCACCGCGCGGCTCGCAAATGCTCTACCGCGCCTCCCAGGCCATGGCCTTCCTCGAGGGCCGCACCTTCACCACCCCGGAAGACTTCAAACGCCTGGCCGTACTCTGTTTCTCGCACCGCGTAGTCGTTAACGCGCGCTATGCCTCGACCTCGAAAAAATCACAGCAGGCGGAAGAAATATTGCGCGAGATCGTGGAAAAAGTGCCGGTGCCGGTGTAGAGAAACAGTTCTCAGTTGTCAGCTCTCTGCTTCTCAGGCAGCGGCCAGAATCCTAATGATAGAAATTCTGTTTGAACTTCGCACCCCGATGGAAAGGTGACGAAGTTTTAACGTGTCCCGCCGAAGAGAGGATCCTTTGTCGGCTCAGCGTAATCGTGCCGGTGGAAGGCGATGCTTCCGGTTGAGATTCAACACAGGGAAAGAAACGTCGCGGCTGAAGAAGATGTTCCACACGGGCGGGTTTTGGTGTGGGGAATCGTCTCGCCAAACGAAATACGCGTCAGCGAGAGAATCCACGGCCATGACTGGGGTCACGGAGTTACCCTGATCGTGGGAAATGTTTTGGGGAGACGAGAAGGTAGAACCGCCATCGCTGGAACGACTGAACAGGATGTCAAAAAACTGGCCGGTGTTTTGATCCCAGACGACGTTGATGTTGCCGCCGGGGTCCGCGATGATTTGCGGGTTTTCTATGTAGCCGAAACTGTCGTTCGAGACGTTCACAGGGTCAGAGAACGTAGCGCCCCCATCGGTTGAGCGCCGGTAGAAAATTTGCAATTGCGTAGGCTCCACCCAGACAACATTGACATTTCCAGCGGAGTCCAGCGCGATCTGTCCCTGAGTTGGACCGTTGGAGCCTGGGTTGTTGGAAATATTGGTCATCGAAAAGGTCGTGCCGCCATCGCTGGAATAGGCGAGCCAGACGTCACGGTCCACACCATTCTGAGTTGGGTCGAGGTTCTCGACAACATAAATATTGCCCTGTGAATCTACCGTCATCTGTTGCTCCGGTGGGAAAAACGTGTCCCCGGAGACGGTGATCGGCGTGGAGAAAGTAGCGCCTCGGTCGCTGGATTGGCTGAAGAAAACCGGATCGTGACCTCCACCGCCGTTCACTGACTCATACCAGACAACGTCAATGTTGCCGCTGGCATCGACTGCCACCTGCGCGCGTTGCGTCTGGTCGTTTGAAACCTGGACCGGGGGAGAGAAAGTTGCGCCACCATCGCTGGACAGGCTGAAGAAGACCGGACCATAGGTCAGACTGTTATTATCAAAAGAACCTGACCACACAAGGTACACGTTGCCGCCCGAATCCAGGATCATAGACTGACCAGATGCTCCTACTGCGGGCTGAGGGCCGGAGACATTCACAGGCGTTGAGAAGGTGCTGCCTCCGTCCGTCGAGCGGGTGAAAAAAATCGCCGTGGCCCCGTTAGCGAAGTTGGCAACTCCTGACCATGCCACGTAGATGTTGCCGCTTGCATCCAGCGCCAGGGAGGGCCCAATCGCGCCGCTTGGGTTGTTGGAGAGATTGATGGGCGTCGAGAAGGTCAGGCCACCGTCGATAGAACGGCTGAACATGACATTGGCGCTATTCGTTGATTCCAACCACACGATGTTGATGTTGCCCAGTGCATCGACGGCGATCAACTGCTCCCCGGCAAAGTGCGAACTGGCTGAATTGCTCGAGAGTTTCTGTGGCGGAGTGAAAAGCAATTGCGCCTGGACAACCGGCGCGATCATGACCATGGCCACAATCACGCCCAGGAATACCGCACGTTTCCTGGCTTGGTCAACAAGGGTGTTGAACTGAATCACGATCACCTCCCGCTCAATGGCCTTCGCGTCCACGGGGTTTACGATTTAGACTCGAACTTGTTTGCCTGCCTCATTACCACGGGTATGTTTATCGGTCTCTGCGTCACTCTTTGCAATCCGGTGAATTCTGGAAATGACCTGGGCAATAACATTGGGATTGGGCAGGGGTTGAATACTGATTGCGCCGGGAACAAAGCGCTACACTAGCAATGGCGTTGATAAGATTCTTGTTTTGCGGAATAAGCTGCAAAGAAAATGCGCTTCCTAAGATTCCTAATGTTGCTCGCTCTCTCCCTCTGGCTGGGCGGAATCATCTTCTTTACCGCCGTCGAAGCTCCAGTCATTTTGAATCATGTCCATGACAAGACCTTGGGCGGAGAGATCATCAACCAGTCGCTCGCGAAGCTGCACTGGCTAGGAATTGTCTGTGGGCTGGTATTTCTGTTGGCATCGTTGTTGCGTGGCTTCTTCTCCTCAGAGAACAGAAAACTGCTCACACTTCCCCACCTTCTTGTCGTTCTGATGCTCGCTGCTACAGCCGTCTCGCAGCATTTCATCTTGCCTGCCATCGCCCAACTCCGTGAAGCGCAAGCCAACTCCGCCGCTGAGATGCAGTTTCAGCATTTGCACAATTGGTCGGTAGGATTGGAAGGTGCCGTCCTGCTGCTGGGGCTCGTACTTTTGTATTCCCAGGCCGGTGAGTCACACTGAGCATCAAGAGTTGGGAACAGCAGCTCTCGTCGTTTGCTCATTACATCAATGCTCTTTATTATCTGTAAGGGCACGAACCCGATCACGAAATTACCCGATTACCCAATTACACAATGAAAACTGGCATTATCGGCCTGCCACAGGTAGGCAAAACGTCGCTGTTCAAAATTCTGACCAAGTCCAAGCTGGAAGCCGGGGGCTACTCCAACCCGCGCGAGGCCCATATCGGTGTGGCCAAGGTACCCGATGAGCGCCTGGACAAGCTGGCTGCTCTCTACAACCCCAAGAAGCTGGTGCATGCATCCGTCGAGTACGTGGACGTGGCCGCCATCGGCGCCGAGGCGCTGAAGGAAACCGCCTTCACCGCCAGCCTGCGCGAAGTGGACGCGCTGGCGCATGTCATCCGCGCCTTCGACGATCCTGCCATTGCGCACGTTGGCCCCATTGACCCGCTGCGTGACATCCGAAACGTTGATTTCGATCTCATGGTCAGCGACCTCGGCCAGGTGGAAAAGCGCCTGGAACGTCTGGAAAAAGACCTGAAGAAGCAGAAGACTGCCGAGATTGAGAAGGAATTTGATTTGATCAAACGCGCGAAAGCACACCTGGAGACGGAAAAACCATTGCGCGAGATGGAAATGTCTGCGGAAGACAAGAAGCGTGTGCGCGGCTTTATGTTCCTGAGCGAAAAACCCATTCTCTATGTGCTCAACGTAAACGAGAGCAGTGAACTGGGGCGCGACCTGGAGAACGCCGTGCAGAAGTTCGGTTTGAGTGAGATTGCATCCCGCCCGAATGCCGGGGCAACCGCCATCTGTGGCAAAGTGGAGGCCGAACTCGCTGAGATGAGCGACGCTGAAGCCGCCGAATTTCTCTCCAGTTATGGATTGCAGGAGAGCGGCCTGGCGCGTCTGATCCGCAAGACTTATGAGTTGCTGGGAATGATCTCTTTCTTCACCGTTGGCGAAGACGAATGCCGCGCCTGGACGGTGGAGCGCAACTCACGCGCACAGACCGCGGCTGGTGCAATTCACTCTGACCTGGAAAAACATTTCATCCGCGCCGAGACCATTCACTGGGATACCCTGCTCGAGGCCGGCTCCGAGGCCAACGCCAAGGCCCACGGCACATTGCGGCTCGAGGGCAAGGATTACATCGTGAAGGACGGGGACGTGATGCATATCCGTCACTCTGGATGACAAGGTACTCAGCACTGAGGACGTGAATTGAGAACCGAGAGCTTCGAATGAACATTCTTACCATCACGCTCCTTCTCGGCCTCACCGCCGCCGCGGCCAACGCGTTTGGCGGCGCGATTATTGTTCACCGGGATTGGGAGCGCCGCTATCTGCGCTACTTCGTGGCCCTGGGTGCGGGCTTCATGCTGGCGGTTGCGCTGGTGGAGATGGCGCCCGAGAGCTGGCGGCGCAATCCACCATTGGCGCCGGTATTTATTTTGGCCGGATATCTCCTCGTGCATTTCTTTGAGCACACGCTGGCCCCTCATTTCCACTTTGGGGAAGAAACCCATACCCACGAGTTTGCCCATTCTCATCGCACCTACTCGGTGCTGCTCGGTCTGATGATTCATACCTTCTTCGATGGAATTGCCATCGCATCCGGATTCATCGTCTCCTCGCGGCTGGGCTGGCTGATTTTCTTTGCCGTTATCCTGCACAAAATTCCTGAGGGATTCACGGTAGCTTCCGTGATGCTGGCCGCAGGACGCAGCAAGGCGGCCGCCTGGGGAGCTTCTGGCCTGCTGGGTGCAGCAACCTTCGCTGGGGTTGTCACCATGGTCTTTCTGAAAGGTTCCGTCAACGTAGGACTCCCGCTGGCCGCAGGAGTAACGGTTTACGTAGCTGCCTCTGATTTGATTCCCGAGGTCAACCGCGAGCCCGGCATGAAGATGGCACTGCTGGTGTTTGTGGGGGTTGCGGTGTTTTTACTGCTGGATCACTTTTTTCAAGTTTAGTACTCGGTACTCAGTACTCAGAAAAACTATCACTTTACGCTATGGCCTGTATATCAGCGGTCTGTACTTTCTTCTGAGAAGATCTTCATCCCAGAATGCTATGTGTGATGGCGACAGGCGAGTCAGCGCAAGCGCCAAGGATTCGTACCTCTGTCCTTTTTTTGTTTCTTCTCTGTTTCTCGCCCACGCCAACATATCAGCAACCTGGATTCCTATAGTCGAGCGCATTTGCGCTGTGCCAATATGCTTGATGTGATGCCATTTATTGTAAGCACCGGGTACTTCGCAGCCTTCAAGCTCTCTCTCCCATCTCGCTTTGATGATCGGCTCGAAAGGTTCATCCATATCGAAATAATAGTGCGCCTCTAAATCCATGCCCTTATATTCAAGAAAGTACCAAGACATGATGCGGTCAGTACAGCTTGTGACCAAAATGTCAGCGGGGGAATCCATCTGATAACTTTCTGCTTGCAATTTCCTATAGGCATTCATGTCAATCATGCAGACAAACTGACAGTATTTATCTTTTGGGGTCTGGGTTATATCGCTCAACAAAGCATTAATTAGGCCGTAAACCTTATCGTCAGTCCAGCCCTTGTCTGGGCTGAATTCACGATTCAGGTGGACAGCTTCAACCATGTGCATATATGAAGCTTTGGGGGTTCCAGTTTGAAGGCGACAGTTCCAATTTGCCTCTATCTCTCCCCAGATGACATCGTTCGTCGCAATCCCAGAAAGAGTTATGAACGGCGCATCATCTTTACCGCTACAGTCAAAATAAGATTTCAGCACAGTGAGAAATGTTCCTCGGTGTACAGATGCTCTGAGTACTGAGTACCGAGTACTTGTTTTATTCCACTTCATGCTTCGCGACGTAACCCTCGCGCGCAATGATGTTGTATTTAGCTGGTTTGCCGTTCACGTGCAGGTCAATCGGTCCGCCCGCAGGGTCTATCAGTTCAACTTTGATCTTGCGGTAGCTTCCATCTTCTCTGGGATTGGTGGAGTGATACGAGAGCAGATACTCATTGCGAATGGAGTAGCTGATATCGCTCATCACCTCGGGGAACTGCCCTTCAAAACGTGGAAAATAAGCTTTGCCGCCTGTGATCTGAGCGTAGGTCTTCATTTCATTATCGGCCTGCAGGTAGTCCATCAGGTCCTGGGTTCCCGGCATGGTGTTGCCGGGGGTGATTGCTCCATGGCTTTCAAGGTATTCGCGCAGCAGCCATCCGGTGCTGACCGTGTAGATGGTGGTGTTACGCGTGGCTTTGACCTTCTTCAGGATCTTGTCATAGTTCAGCTTGCTGAAAGTATCCACGCCGCTGGAGATCAGGATGACATACTTGTGGCCCTCAATACGCTCCAGCCGGTCGAGCGTGTCGTAGAGCGCGTCAAACAAGTTGGTCTCACGGAAACCGGGGATACGCATGTGGTTGAGTGCCCCCATGACCTTCATCTTGTCTTGTGTGAAGTCCTGCTGGATTTCGGGCCGCATGTCGTAGGAAATCACCGCCACCCAATCGTCACGCTTTAGAGTGCTGGCAAAGGTGTAGGCATTGGTCAGCATGTCATTGATGAAGGCGTAGTGATTGGCGGCAAACTCCAGCAACATCACGACCGTGACCGGCTTCTCCGCCTGCGAGAACTTGACGACCTGCTGAGGAACGCCATCTTCCAGAACCTTGAAGTTCTCTTTCTTGAGCCCAGGAATAAACTCTCCATTTTTGGTGGTAACAATCACATCAACGTCCACCTCTGGAACGTTCACATGCAGGGTGTAGTCCGGCATTCCTTCGGGGTTCTTGACCGTGCGCTTGGGTGGTTCAGGAGGGGCTTCTGTTTTCTTGGGCACCGCCACCGGGCTCACTTCGCCTTGTGGACCGCCGGCTTCCGGCGGGGCCTCTTGTGAGGGCGGCTTTTGTTGAGAACCGGTCTGTGTGTTATTGGAGGAAGAAGAGCTCGTCTGTCCGAGAAGCAGAGAATTAACCGGCAGGAATAAAACTGCCATCAGCAGAAAAAGGACGCTCCTGGCCGCCAGCTCCTTCACCGAAAAACACCTTACAAACCTGGAAAAACTTTCTGAATATGCCGAAATTCTATACACAGACATGCTTACTCCTCCGCCTATTGGGCCCAAAATCGAGTGGCTTGATGCTAATATAGATGCACCAAAGCCCTTCTTTGGATAGTTCTTTGCGAGGTCGGTTTGCACCTGCGCAAGGAAAAAGTGTGGTTTGCATGAAATATTCCGTCGTTGCGCTTCGTTTTATTTTACTCTTCCTGCTCTCAGTCTGTTGTTTCGCCCAAACACCGGTTTCTCAGCCCGGACCAAAGTCCGGACAGCATACACCTATTATGCCTCTCTCCGAGGTCCGTGCGGGCATGCATGGCACTGCCTACACGGTTTTCGAAGGGGTCAAGCCGGAGCCTATGGATTTAGAGATTCTCGGGGTCCTGAAAAATGTCAACGGCCCCAGGACTGATCTCATTCTGGTGCGCTTGCTGGGTTCAAAGCCCGAGTACACCGGTGTGGTGGCAGGCATGAGCGGCAGCCCGGTCTATGTGGATGGCAAACTCGTAGGCGCGCTCTCTTACCGCATCGGAGCTTTTTCCAAGGAACCTATCGGCGGAGTCACTCCCATCGAGCAGATGCTTGAAATTAACGAGTTTGATCGCAGCCAGCCGGCAAGAGGTGTGGCGCCAGCAACTTCTGCGCAACCTGCAGCCAGCACCACGTCAGCTCCCGGCCAAGCAGATTCCAGTCTGGGCAGCAACGACATTACCAGAATCCTCAAGCCCATTGAGGCGCCCCTGGTTTTCAGCGGATTCTCAGAAGAAGCGGTCCGCCAGTTTAGCCCGCAGTTCGCAGCTTTGGGGTTGACTCCCGTTATGGGCGCCGGTTCTGTAACCGATGAAAAACAGCCTGAGCCCATCGAACCCGGATCAGCCGTGAGCATGGTGCTTGTCCGCGGAGATTTGGATATCGCCGCCACCTGCACGGTGACCTACACAGATGACGATCGCCTCCTGGCCTGTGGACATCCGGTGCTGCAATTCGGCGCAGTGGATATCCCCATGAACAAGGCGCGGGTGATTGCAACCCTGGCCTCGCCTCTGAACTCTTTCAAAATCATTAATACCACCGAGCCGGTGGGATCATTCGTGCAGGACCGCCATACTGGAATCCTGGGACGCTTCGGCCAGAACCCGGAGATGATTCCGGTCACGCTTTCCGTTCACGGCACTCCACAACCTCGCGAGTATCACTATGAAGTCCTGAATAATCCCCAGCTCACGCCGCTGGCCATGATGGCTACGCTCTTCAGCGCGCTGCAGAACGCTAATGACTACGGCTCAGAGGTGACCTACCACATCAACGGCAAAATCCATGTGGATGGGTACCCCGACATTTCCCTGCAAAACATGTTTGCTCCCGCCGACGGTGGTTCGCCGGCTGCTTTGGGCGCGGCGCTGCTGCTGGGTGATCGCTTTAACCGCATTTTCGATAATCCTTTCTCGCGCCCCAAGGTCGAGGGCGTGAATCTGGAATTTGACGTCGTTCCCGACCGTCGTACCGCACACCTGGAGACCGCCCGCACAGATGTGACCGAGGCGCGGCCGGGCGATGAGATTGTCGTAGAAGCCGTGTTGCGTCCTTATCGTGGCGAGCGCATCGTACGGCGTATCCCGATTAAAGTCCCGACCTCGGCCCCGCAGGGCACGTTGCGGATTCTGGTCAGCGACAGCGAAGCGCTGGACCGCATGCGTCGCATCTATTCCAGTTTTTCGCAGCGACTCGATCTGGGCTCGACCATTGCGTTGTTGAACAAAGAACACGCCAATAACCATCTGTACGTTTCCATTTTGGAACCCAATCCGCAGGCCATGATTGACGATAAAGTCATGCCCAGCCTGCCGCTCTCGGTGATGAACGTCATGGAAGGCCTGCGCGGTACGCAGGACATGTTGGTGGTGGGAGAATCGGCGGTCAGCGAAGCCTCCACGCCACTCGATTACGTGGTTTCAGGCTCGCAGGTTATCAGCGTGACGATTAAGTAAGATTACCTTCCGCACGAATAGTTTTCCGCTGGCGGGAATCAATTCGTTAATTGGCGTACACTAATTGATTATTGTTCCAGTCCTCTTATACCCATGAAACTTTACATCTCGTGCTTTCTTCTTCTCTCAACTCTGTGTGCCTTTGCTGAAGGCACACAAACCTGGGAGCAAACCAAATTTGACGAATTTGAAAAGGGTACGGCCCGAGGCGTGGCCATACGCAGCGTAGGCACACTGGAGCTTGCGCCCCAATTCAAGCCTCTTTACACCTCTCCTTCCACGTATCTGTGGGCCATCACAACCGATGGCGCTGGCAATGTATATGCTGCCGCCGGCTCGCCTGCCCGGGTCTATCGCATCACCCCAGACGGCAAATCGCAGGTGATCTTTGAACCCAAGGAGTTGCAGGTACAGGCGCTGGCCGAGCGCGACGGCGTGCTCTATGCCGCTACTTCTCCCGATGGCAAGGTGTATAAAATTCAGCTCACGCCGGCACCGCCCGACCAGAAAGAAGAAAAAAAGAAGAAGAGTACCTCTGCTTCGAAATCCGCAGAAGCTGGAGCCAAGGAATCCTCCGGCGATAAAAGTTCTTCTGACAATACGGCTGCAAAGGTATTCTTTGATCCACAAACCAAATATATCTGGGACCTCGCTATTGATAAAAGCGGCCAACTCTACGTGGCCACCGGCGATAACGGCCAGATTTTCCGCGTAAGCCAGAATGGTGAAGGCTCAGTCTTTTTCAAAAGCGACGAGGCCCATATCCGTGTGCTCGCATTTGACCATCAAGGCAATCTGCTGGCCGGCTCCGACGGCAGCGGACTCATCTATCGCATCTCGCCCTCAGGAGAAGCGTTTGTTCTGTACAGCGCCTCCAAAAAAGAAATCACCGCTCTGGCAGTGGATGAAGACAACAACATCTACGCCGCTGGAATCGGAGAAAAGCGCCCTCCTGCGCCAACTCCCCTCCCTGGGGCTGCGCCTGCCGCCAATCCGTCTGCTTTGACAGCCGGAACTGCCACGATCACGATTGTGCCTAATCCGCAGCCGACAGGCTCCGCGTCTTCGATTTTGGGTGCAGCATCGAGCGGCGGCTCGGGGGTTTATAAAATTGCCGCGGATGGCTCGCCCACCGAGCTATGGAATTCGCGCGACGAGTTGGTGTATGCCCTGGCATTCGAACGTATTGCCGGAAAACAGAACCTGGTGGCCGGCACCGGCAATAAAGGGCGCATCTTTGCCATTCGTGGCAGCGGCGAATATACCGATTTGGTGAAAGCCAGCGCCAACCAGGTGACCGCAATGGCGAATGGGACCGACGGCGCGCTCTTTGCGGCCACCAGCAACCTGGGCAAAATTTTTACGCTGGGCCCATCGCTCGACGCGGAAGGAAATTACGAGAGCGACGTCTTCGATGCTCATCTGTTCTCGCAATGGGGACGGCTCGAAGTACGCGGCCAGGGCAACTTTGATCTTCTGGCGCGCAGCGGAAACGTTGATAACCCCGACCGCAATTGGAGCCCATGGGAAAAAATAAACTTCAGCTCTCCCGAAGGTCCTCTGGTGCAGGCTCCACCGGCACGCTTTATCCAGTGGAAAGCGGTTCTGCATAGCGGGCAGAAGACTCCACAAATTGAGAGCGTGATTTTGAATTACCGCTCCAAGAATGCCGCTCCTGTGATTGACGAAGTTGCGGTGCAGGTGGGTGCGCGCTTTCCTCCCAGCATCAAGTCTTCTTCGGAAAACACGCCCATCATTGTAGGCGGCGAGAGCAATTCGCAGCAACCTAAACAACGCATGGAAAGCTTTGCTACAGCCATGCGCGACAAGGATTCCATCGCTGTACGCTGGACGGCGCATGATGATAACAACGACGACTTGGTCTATTCCCTCTACTATCGCGGCGATGGCGAGACCCAATGGAAACCGCTGACCAAAGAGAAGCTAACCGATAAGTTCTATTCATTCGATAGCGACTTGTTGCCTGACGGAGGTTACACCATCAAAGTGATTGTCTCCGACGCGCCCTCACATTCCCCTGAAGACGCCCTGACCGCGGAAAAAGAAAGCACGCGCTTTGAGGTGGATAACACTCCTCCTCAGGTCGAAGACTTGAATGCTGCCTTCCTGGCCGATAACGGCGGAGAAATCCATGTGACCTTCCGCGCCCGCGACGGCTTCTCTCCTATCCGGCGGGCGGAGTATTCCTTGGACGCTAGTGACTGGCAGTTTCTCGAGCCTGTGGGGAAAATTTCCGATTCTAAAACCGAAAACTACGACTTCAACATTCCTCTGCCCGCCAGTTCTGCGGCAGGGGAGCATGTAGTCGTGGTCCGCGCCTACGACCAGTATGACAACGTGGGCAGCGCGAAAACGGTCATCAGGAAATAAGAAGGGATTTGTAATTTGTGATTTACGATTTTCGATTTACGATTTAAGAATTTGAGATTTAGGAAGTGGTTTTTAGGAATTGAGCGGCATGATTAAAATCTTCTCTTTGTGATTAAATCCTTCTCATAATGATTACGTCGGAGGAGCTACGCCAAAGAACAAAAGCTTTTGCCCTTCGAATCATCAAGCTATCCGAATCAATGCCCAAATCGCAGGCAAGCTATGTCATTGCCAAACAAGTGCTCCGAGCAGGAACTTCGGTAGCAGCCAATTATCGTGCTGCGTGTCGCGCACGTTCACGGGCAGAGTTCATCTCCAAACTTGGGGTTGTGAAACTTGGGGTTGTGGTTGAAGAGATTGACGAAACGTTATTCTGGCTTGAACTGATTGTTGATGCCCACCTTCTACCATCGAGCCGAATGAAAGCCATAATCGATGAAGCCAATCAACTGACCTCTATTTTCGTTGCAGCAAGAAAAACATCGCGCAGCCGCTAAAGCTCAAATTGCTAGAAGTACTTCCCAAATCGAAAATCATAAATCATATAAACTGTCATATTGGCTGCAAATCGTAAATCGAAATTCGTAAATCGTAAATTTCAACATGCGCTTTGAATTTTTCATTGCCGCCCGTTATCTCCGCGCCAAGCGCCGTCAGGCCGTCATTGGCGTGATTACTGTCATCTCGATTATCGGGGTGACGGCGGGAGTGGCTTCTCTCATTATTGCGTTGGCCATCACCAATGGATTCAGCCAGGATTTGCAGGAACGTCTGACTTCATCCACCGCAGACGTCAACCTGATGCGCGTCGCCAACGACGGCATCCGCGATTGGCGCGATTTGCTGGCGCGTATGGAAAAGCAGCCCCACGTGGTTGCCGCCTCTCCTGTGCTTTACGAGGAGGTGTTGGTCTCGCGCGGCGCGCGCTCCACCGGTGCTGTTGTCAAAGGTGTGCAGCCGGAATATGAAAACAAAGTCAGCAAGCTGCTTAAGTCGGTCGAACTGGGAACGGCCGACTCGCTCAATGCCGACGTTCGCCGTGCTGAAGGCGAACTTCCGCCGATTGTCCTCGGCAAAGAGATGGCCGATGATGTCGGCGCATCCCTCGGCTCAACCGTGCTGGTGGTCAGCCCCCAAGGTGAACTGACCCCCTTTGGCCTGGTGCCCAAGTACGTTCGCTTCAAGGTAGTTGGGATTTTCCACTCTGGATTTTATGAATACGACAAGACTTGGGGCTTCATCCGTCTCGATGATGCGCAACAGTTGTTCGGGCTGGGTGACATGATCTCAGTGATCGAATTCAAGCTTGACGATCTTTACCGTGCTGCCGAAGTCGGCCAGCAGTTGGAGCGCGCCGCCGGCACGGGCTTCATGTCCACCAACTGGATGGAACTCAACAAAGAGCTGTTCCGCGCGCTGCGCCTCGAACGCGTGGTCACGTTTATTACGATTGGGTTGATTGTGCTGGTTGCGGCCCTGAACATCCTGATCTCGCTCATCATGATGGTGATGGAAAAGACGCGCGATATTGCCGTGCTGCGTTCCATGGGCGTACGTAAGGCGCAAGTTCGTGGAATTTTTATCACGCAGGGATTGTTGATTGGCGTCATCGGCACTGTGCTTGGTCTGGTGATAGGCTACGGCGTTGCCTGGGCCGGCGGTCATTACCATTTCATCTCGCTCTCCGCCGAAGTTTATTCGATTGACTACGTTCCCTTCGCACCCCGCGTATCTGATGGCATTCTGGTGGCGGCCATGGCCCTGGTGGTGTCCCTGATTGCCACCCTTTATCCATCATGGTCAGCCTCGCACATTGCCCCAGCGGAGGCGTTGCGCTACGAATAACAGTTGCCACCTAATCACCTCAACGGATCAATTTCCTCAAAAAATCTTTATTAAGGACGTAAACTCAGGATAGCTTTCCCCCGTCCATATCAATGCCGGCCTATGGAAGAGACATTAGATAAGCCCGCAGCCTTCGCTGCTGCCGCCCAGGAGCACAGCTCCGAGGGTATCAGCCATGAAGAGTTCGATGAGATTGTGCGGCTGAATCAGCGGCGCATTTACCGTGTCCTGCTAGGCATTGTGCGGGACAGCGATCTGGCAGATACTCTCACGCAAGAGTGTTTTCTGCGGGCTTACAGGAACCGCAGCCGCTTTCGCGGTGAGGCCAAGGTTGGCACCTGGCTCTTCCGCATCGCGATCAACCTGGCGCGCGATCATTTGCGCAACCGGCGGCTGGCCTTCTGGAAGAAGTTTTCCAGCAGCGAGGAATATGACCTGGACTTGGCCGAAACCGTAGCCGATGAGCGCGCTACACCCGAGCGCCATCTTCTTGTCCAGGAGCAGTTGCGCCGGGTTTGGCAGGCCCTGGAAGAGCTTTCTGTCCGCCAGCGCGAAGTTTTTCTTCTGCGATTTATAGAAGAGATGAGCATCGAAGAAATTGCCGGAACCACAAGATTAAAGCCGGGCACGGTCAAAGCCCACTTGTTTCGTGCTATGAGCACGGTTCGCCGGAGAGTGAAGGAGCAGTATGCAGACCAAGCAGCATTGTAACGAAGACGCAATTACCGCCTATCTTCTGGGCATGGCCGACAGAGAAGACGCAAATCATGTGGATGCCTGCCTCGATTGCTATGCGCGGGTGGAGCGAGCACGCATTGAGATGGAGCAGCTGCGCGCCGCCACACAGAATCTGGCCTCGCGTCCTGAGCAGTTTTGGGACCGGCAGCGGCGCGCCATCATGGAGCGCGTGACGCCTGTGCAGCGCACACCTTTTCGCCGCTGGCTATGGGTGCCTGGTGTTGTCCTCGGAATGCTTGTGTTGGTTTTCCTGCTGCATCTGCTGCCAATTCTGCATCCTCGTCCAGAGCCGGGTGATATTGTAAAAACCCAACCTCAGCAACTGCAGCAGGATGCTGACGACCTCCTCCTCGTAGAGATCCAAAATGACTTGCAGCGGCCGGTGCCCCGTGCGCTGGAGCCTGCCACTTTGCTGGTTCAGGCCCGCAACAATATTGCTCAATCCAATAAACGACATACTTCGGGAGGAGTACAGGAATGAAATATAGAATTTTTATCTTGTCTGTCATGGCCTTGTTGCTTTCAGCAATAGCCTATGGACAATCTCCGCAACCGCCATCCGACCAACCACCGCCGCCGCCACCAGGGCAAGGAGAGGATCCAAGCGATCACGTAAGAGCACACCGTGTTCATCGTATGGAAATGCACCCAATGCCCTTTGGAGCGCCTATGGACGGAATACCGATGGGTAAATGGTGGAAGAACGCCGAGCTCGTGCAGAAATTGCAGATCAGCGACACCCAATTGCAGCAGCTTGAGCAGGTCTTCCAGGAGAGCCGTCTCCATCTGATTGACCTGCATGCTACTCTGGAAAAACAAGAGGCATTGCTCGAACCTCTAACCGAAGCTGACAATCCTGATGAATCTCAGGTTTACGCCCAAATTGATAAAGTGGCCTCTGCGCGTGCTGAACTGGAAAAAGCCCATACTCGCATGCTGCTCAATATCCGCAAGATACTGACCACCGACCAGTGGAAGAAGCTGCAGTCTTACCAGCCGCCTTTTGGGCCATTCCCGAGGATGCATTCCCCTGAGATGCAGCCTGAGCTTCCCGCCCCGCCGCCACCGGGAAAGCCTTCTGCACCTCAACCGTAGATTTCTTTCTACTCTCCTAGCTAAGCACTGTGCTTTAAGGGCCAGATTTTTTGGCCCTTTTTTATTTCCAAAAAGCAATGCCTAAAATCACAGATGTTTAAAACTTTAGTAACCTGAGAGTTTGGGAACCCTGGAAGCAGCATCGTGTTCTAATATGTAAGACACTGGCAACAGTCCTGAAATGAGCTTTTTAGGCCCTTTTCAAGCTGTTGTGTGCCAGGTTGTCAGGTTGACGGGTCGAAAAACAGAGACTTTGGAGATGCTAATTGCATCTAAAATGATACAGCATGGAGATTTTGCGGGTAGAAGGTCTCAAGAAGTCTTTTCGCTCCGGAAGCTCCGAGCTTGTGGTCTTTGAAAACTTGTCCTTCCAGGTGAAGAAGGGGGAAATGCTGGCCATTGTGGGCGAATCGGGGGCGGGCAAGAGCACCTTACTACACATCCTCTGTGCTCTTGATAGCGCTTCCGAAGGTGACGTATACTGCGCGCAGATGCGTCTCCAAGCGCTTTCCGATGATGCTGCTGCGGAATTCCGTAACCGCGAGATCGGGTTTGTCTGGCAGTTTCACTACCTGCTGCCGGAGTTTACCGCGGTCGAGAACGTCGCCATGCCGCTTTTGTTGCGTGGCATGCCGGCCCAGCAGGCGCGAACCGAAGCGTTGCAGTGGTTGAAAGAAGTGGGCCTGTCCGATCGTGCCGAGCATCGCTCCGGTGAGCTCTCCGGTGGGGAGCAACAACGCGTGGCCCTGGCACGGGCCTTGATCACGCGGCCGAAGATTTTAATGGCCGATGAGCCGACGGGAGATTTAGACGCACGCACCGCCGACTCGGTTTTTGAGCTGATTGACCGTTTGCATCGGGAATATCAGCTTACCTCCCTCATCGTCACCCACAACCTGGAGTTTGCGCGCCGCTGTGGACGCGTGTTGCGGCTCCAGCGCGGGAGGGCGGAAGAAATTCAGCCGGCGGCATTGCCGGCATAGGGCAGAGTTTGCGGGGCAGTTGGCTCCGCTTGAGGGTTTTACCTGAATGACAGCGGCACTCAAAAGCTGCGAGGATTCAGGTAAAGGGTGGGAGGTCCGGTGATGGACAATAAAGTCTGCACTGAGATTCCCAAATTGAGGGAACATGTTCGAACGGTACACGGAAAAAGCGAGACGCGTAATTTTCTTTGCGCGCTATGAAGCCAGCCAGTTTGGCTCGCCATATATTGAAACGGAACACCTGTTGCTGGGTCTTCTGCGCGAAGACAAGGCATTGACCAACCGTTTCCTGCGTTCGCACGCCTCCGTGGAATCGATCCGCAAGCAGATCGAGGGCCACACTACCATCCGCGAGAAGGTCTCCACCTCCGTGGATCTGCCTTTGAGCAACGAGTGTAAGCGCGTGCTGGCTTACGCCGCGGAAGAGGCCGAACGGCTTTCTCACAAGCACATTGGCACCGAACACCTGCTGCTCGGCCTGCTGCGCGAAGAAAAATGCTTTGCCGCCGAGATCCTGCACGAGCGTGGCTTGCGGCTCTCCAGCATCCGTGAGGAACTGGCACGTACCACGCAGGAAAAGGCGCAACCCCAGCGGCAGCGTGAGTCTTCCCTGCTCTCAGAGTTTTCCCGCGATCTTACCCAGGCGGCCATGGATAGCCAACTCGATCCGCTAGTCGGGCGCGAATCCGAACTGGAGCGCGTGGTGCAGATTCTGTGCCGCCGCACCAAGAACAATCCCGTACTGATTGGCGAACCCGGTGTAGGTAAGACCGCCATCGTCGAAGGCCTGGCGCAGCGCATTGCCGATGGTGAAGTGCCGTCGTTTCTCTCGGAAAAACGCATCCTGGCGCTCGACCTCTCTTTGATCGTCGCCGGCACTAAGTACCGCGGACAATTTGAGGAGCGGCTGAAAACCATCATGAAAGAATTGATGGATAATCAGAACGCCATCATCTTCATTGATGAGTTGCATACCTTGGTCGGGGCTGGCTCCGCTGAAGGTTCGCTTGATGCTGCCAACATTCTCAAGCCGGCGCTGTCACGCGGAGAGATTCAGTGCATCGGCGCAACCACACCCGGCGAATACCGTAAATCCATCGAGAAAGACCGCTCTCTCGAGCGCCGCTTCCAATCCGTGAAAGTACCGCCGCCCAATGAAATAGAGGCGGTCAAGGTAATCCAGGGCATTAAGGACCGCTATGAAAAATTCCATGCTGTCACTTATACCCCCGAAGCGGTAGAGTTTGCCGTTGCGCACTCTCATCGCTATATTCCCGACCGTTTCCTGCCCGATAAGGCCATTGACCTCATTGATGAAGCCGGCGCGCGTGTGAAGCTGCGTCAGACCACTCTTCCCGAGGAGATCACTGAAGTACAGAAGCGGATCAAATTCATCGTGCATCGCATGGAAAATGCCATTGCCAACCATGAATTTGAAAAGGCCCGTTTCTATTCGGATGAGGAACGCAAAGAGCGCGAGAACCTGCGCGCCCTGCGCGAAAAATATCATCTGGATGATTCCTCCACCGGCGTCGTAGGCCGCGAGGACATTGAAGACGTGGTTTCGCGGTGGACTGGCGTTCCCATCACTTCCATCAAGGAAGAAGAATCGCAGAAGCTCCTGCGCATCGAGGAAGAGCTGCATAAGCGCGTGATCTCGCAGGATCGCGCTATTATCGCGCTGGCCCGGGCCATTCGCCGCTCACGTGCCGGATTAAAGTCTCCTCAGCGGCCCATCGGCTCGTTCCTGTTCCTGGGACCAACCGGTGTCGGCAAAACTGAAGTCGCGCGTACCTTGGCGCATTTCCTGTTCGGAAGCGAGAAGTCGCTGATTCGCTTCGATATGTCCGAGTTCATGGAAAAGCACTCGGTCTCCAAGCTCATCGGCTCGCCTCCGGGATACGTGGGCTATGAAGAGGGCGGTCAGCTTACCGAGCGCGTGAAGCGTGCGCCTTACTCCGTGGTTTTGCTCGATGAAATCGAGAAAGCCCATCCTGATGTCTTCAATATCCTGTTGCAGGTCTTTGAAGACGGCCAGCTTACCGATGGCCTGGGCAACACCGTTGATTTCAAGAACGCGATTCTGATCATGACCTCGAACATCGGCGCCCGTCACCTGCAGAAGCGCTCCGGCATGGGCTTCCAGTCCGGTGAGGAAGAGTCCATCTCCACCAAGGTCGAGGACATGGTGAAGAACGAGGTGAAGCGCACCTTCAACCCTGAGTTCCTCAACCGTCTGGACGAAATCATCATCTTCAACGCGTTGAGCGAAGCCGACCTCATCCAGATCGTGGAGTTGATGGTGCAGCAGTTGAACCAGAACCTGGCGCAACGGCACATCACCATCACCGTGACCGAAGAGGCCAAGAAGTGGATCCTTGAAAAGACGCTCACCGACCGCAACTACGGCGCGCGTCCCTTGCGCCGTGCTTTGCAGCGCTACATCGAAGATCCGCTGTCGGAGGCGCTCATCCAGGGCACCATCCAGACACGGCCTGCGTTCATTGAAGTCTTCCTCGAAGGCGATAAGCTCTTCTACCGCCCGGTGGACTCCAAAGCGCAAGACGGTGTTCTGCTCTACAGCAATTAGATTGCTAGAGATGTATTACAAAGGACCGCCAGCTAAACTGGCGGTTCTTTATGTTCGCAGCTAGATTGATATATTTGAGACATAACTATGGAACTTATTGTTTATTCGTCCCCGTGGTGCGGTGATTGCCGCGAAGCCAAGAGATTTTTGGCCAAACATAACATTTCTTACAAAGAGATTAATATCGAAGAGGTCCCCGACGCCGCCCAGGAAGTGATTGCCCGGACCGGCAAGCGCGCCATCCCCCAATTCGTAATTGATGGCAAATGGGTGCAGCCCTACACACCAGGAAAAGGCTTCCACTACGAAGAAATGAGCAAACTGTTGGGCGTAACTGCCGATTGAGTATCGATTGATTTCCACGACAAAATTACGCAATTCTACAATTACCGATTACACAATGATTCAATGACCCAATCACTCAATGACCCGATTCTTAAAGATCCGTATCGGCAACACGCGTTCCCTCTTACGCTCGGCCTGTAAATTCAGGACCCGGGCTTTGAGCAAGTCATTCAAGGTAACCACCCCCACCAATTTAGGCACACCGGTTTGGGTACCGCGCTGCTGTTTGCTTCCATGCGCACGGTTCACACGGCGCTCTACCACCGGGAGACGCGTCAACCCGGTCTCGGCCATGCGATACACCACCGCACGCAGGGGCTCATCGGGATAAGTCACTACCGGCTGAGATTTTTTCGTGACAATGTCGGCGAGTTCAACATCACGCAGAGTTTTATCTGGCGGGCTCTGACCGATCAGGTTTTGCAGCTCCTTGCGCGTAATCACTCCTACCAGCGATTGGTCGCCCTCGACTACCGGGTAGAGCCATTGCCCGCTACGTCCGTGCTCAACGCGCAGTGATTGTGTCAGCTCCTGAATAGAAACGGTTCCCGGCAGCGCAATGATATTGCTGCGCATCACCTCCCGAACGAGCACGTTTTCCAGTGGATCGGTGGAGTATTCCCGGCTCAGGTGGTAACCACGCCGGCTGAGCTTTTCGGTCACGATGGAACGCGGCAGAGTAAGCGCAATAAAAGCATGCGAAAGGGTCACAGCCACCAGCAGCGGCAAAAGCATGTCGACGTCATGGGTCAGTTCCACAGCGAAGACCAGTGCCGTCAACGGAGAGCCTATAGCCCCGGTAAGCACCGCGGCCATGCCCAACAGCGGCCAGAATCCCGCGCCCTGGTAGGGCAGAAAGTATCCCAGCGCCGCTCCCAGCCCTCCTCCCATCATCAGCAAGGGAGCCAGAATGCCTCCTGAGTTACCCGAACCGAGCGAGATTACCCACATCGTGGATTTCACCAGCAGAATGCCAATGATCACGTAGCGAGTCGCGTCTCCATGCAACAGGCTCCCGATCACGTCATAGCCCACGCCCAACGCCGGAGGAAATATGTAGCCGCCAACACCGATAGCCACCGCGCCGATGGCCGGCCACCACATCGAGTGCACGCGCAGGCGGGGAAACATATCTTCGACGCTATAAAGACACTTGCTCAGCAACGCCACCAGCGCCGCCCCCAGCAGTCCCACAAGCGCGCAACCGGCAAGCGCCTTGGCTCCTACAAAAGTATTGTGTGCCGCCAAAGGCCCATCCATAGGAAAGATGGGGCCGGTGCCCAGCAATCCCCTGCGGGCGGCTGCGGCAGTCGCGCTCGCCAGGGCGACTGGAATCAAGCTGCGCGGCTTCCACTCGAAAAGTAAAAGCTCCACCGCCAGCAGCACCGCTGCCACCGGGGAAGCAAATATCGCTGACATGCCGGCTGCGGCGCCGGCGACCATGAGAGTCTTACGTTCTGTGTCGGTGAGGTGGAAGAATTGTGCGATCAGCGATCCCACCGCGCCGCCGGTCATAATGATCGGGCCCTCAGCGCCAAAAGGACCTCCCGATCCAATGGCAATGGCAGCAGAAACCGGCTTGTAGAGCGCCACCTTCGGCTCTACGCGCGCTCCCTTCAGCAGGATGGCCTCAATGGCCTCCGGAATGCCGTGCCCGCGGATACGCTCTGACCCATAGCGCCCCATCAAGCCTACGATCACCGCGCCGATAATCGGCACGACGAGCACCCAGGCCCCTAAGTGATTGCCGGCGGGAGAGGTCATGCTCGTGTCCAATCGCTGGTAGAAAAAAAGATTGGTGAACAGGCCGATCAGCTTGAGCAAACCCACGGCAACATAGGCACACACAACGCCGATCCCCACGGCCAGCAGTGCAATAGGAATTACTCGAGGTGTAGTGGTGAAATCACCCAGCCGGCCCGAGGTTTCCTTCTCTGTAAAAACTCTGTCTAAAAAATTGCGCATTTGAATGTTTTTCAAAGATCGATGACTCAATGACAAAATGACTCAATCACTCAATGGTGTCTGGTCAGTGCCTGCAATGCCTTCAGCAGATGTGGCGCAGCCGCCGCTATTTCTGCGCGGTGCTCGCGTGCAAGTTTTTTCAGCAGGCTCTCCCCTTTGGAAGTGAGGTGCACGATGACCTGCCGCCGGTCGTGGTGGTCACCCGTTCGCATCACCAGCCCGCTTTGCACAGCGCGGTCAATCAGTTCGACCGCGCTGTGCTGCTCAAGCTGAAGCCGCTCTGCCAGGTTGCCCACCCTGGCCTCCTGCCCCGGGGGCAAGCCGCGAATCGCCAGCAAAAGCTGGTATTGCTGGGGATGCAGTCCCGCCCGTCGTGCTGCTTCCTCGCTGAAGCGCAGGAAGCGGCGTATCTGATAGCGAAATTCCGCCTGGGCGATAAACGTTCTATCAAGCGCGGTTAAAGATTTTATTTTATATCGTGACACGATATAATTTTAGTCGAAAGACTTACCCGAGTCAAAATACACTTCTCGCTGGCTCATACCCAAGCCTGCCATTTACAATTCAAGGTTTGCACATACGCCAGCCGGACGTGCCAGTAGTGGAGGGCAGAAAAGTGATCTCACGTTATACGCGTCCCGAGATGGGGCGCATCTGGAGCGACGAAAATAAGTTCCGCATGTGGCTGAAGGTGGAAATCGCCGCCAGCCTGGTATTGGCGGAAGCCGGCATTGTACCGCCCGAGGCGGCCGCCGCAATTCGCGACAAAGGCGATTTTCATGTGGAGCGCATTCAAGCCATCGAAGCCGAAATCCGGCACGATGTCATTGCCTTTACCACCGCCGTCGCTGAAAAAATCGGGCCGCACTCGCGCTGGCTGCATTACGGGCTGACCTCCAATGATGTCGTGGATACCGCCCAGGCACTGCAGGTCCGTGATGCTTCCACCCTCATCCTCGCCGACCTGGAGCTGTTCGCCGAAGTTCTGAAGAAGCGTGCGCACGAGTTCAAGCACACTCCCATGATCGGACGCACCCATGGCATCCACGCCGAGCCCATCACCTTCGGTCTCAAACTCGCCAACTGGTATTCGGAAACGCAGCGCAACATTGCGCGCATGAAGTCTGCCGCCGAGCAGATGCGCGTAGGCAAGCTCTCCGGTGCGGTGGGGACGTTCGCCCATCTCGAGCCGGAGCTGGAAGAAAAAATTTGCCACCAGCTTGGGCTGGAGCCTGCCACCATCTCTTCGCAGGTCATCCAGCGCGACCGTCACGCCTATTACGTGACTACGCTGGCCGTGATTGCTTCGACTTTGGATAAGATTGCCACCGAGATCCGCCATTTGCAGCGCACCGAAGTGCGCGAGGCTGAAGAATTTTTCAGCGAGAAGCAAAAAGGGTCCTCGGCCATGCCCCACAAGCGCAACCCGATTACCAGCGAACAGATCAGCGGACTTGCCCGCGTGGTGCGTGGCAACGCGCAAGCCGCGCTCGAGAATGTGGCGCTCTGGCATGAGCGCGATATCTCGCATTCCTCGGTGGAGCGGGTCATCCTGCCCGATTCCACCATCCTGGTGGATTATCTGCTTAACAAGACCACCAACCTGATTGAAAAGATGTTCGTCTACCCCGGGCGCATGAAAGAGAACCTGGAAAGCACCGGCGGTCTGGTCTTCAGCGGGCAGCTTCTGCTCGACCTCGCCGAGAGCGGCATGTTGCGCGAGGATGCCTACCGCGTGGTGCAAAAAAATGCCATGCGCGCCTGGCAGCATGGGCTGAACTTTCGTGCCCTGGTGCGAAAAGATAAGCAGATCACCTCGCGCCTGACGCGCAAACAGCTTGATCACGCCTTCGATCTCAACCGGCAGTTGCGCAATGTAGATAAAATTTTTGATCGGGTCTTCAGCCCTAAGCACCACAAGAAGAAAGAACCGGCACAAAGTAAGGTGCCAATTCAAAACTGACAACCGCGATGTTGTGAAATTGGCGCGATGAAAACAACTCCTGAAAACCTGACCGTTGCCGTGACCGGCGCCAGTGGAGTGCTCTTCGCTCGTCATCTTTTAAAGACCGCCGAGGCCGACGCGCGCGTGAAGACCATCAACTTTATCGCCTCTGAAAATGCTCTGCGTGTGCTGGCGGAAGAGGTCGGCATCGGCGGGCGCGCCAATCTGGTTGAGCAATTGCTGGGAAAGAAGTCACGCAAAATCCAACAACAAAATAACGATGATATCGGCGCCAACGTGGCCAGCGGCTCCTACCCGACCGATGCCATGATCGTGATTCCCTGCAGCATGGGCACCCTCGCCCGAATCGCCAACGGACTGGCCATCAAACTGACCGAGCGCGCCGCCGACGTTTGCCTTAAAGAACAACGTCCGTTGATACTCTGCGTGCGTGAAACCCCTTTGAACAAGATTCATATCCGCAACATGTATCGCGCCGCCGATGCCGGGGCCGTGATCTTTCCCTTGATTCCGACCTTCTATAACAAGCCAGCCTCCCAGGACGACATGGCCCGCCAGTTCGCCAACCGCGTCCTGGCCCATATTGGGCTGGAACAACCGAACGCCTACAGGTGGAAAGGTTAGGATAGCCTTGCTCTTAGCTTCGGCTCTCGTCGCTTACGTTGCATTAGCAAATTCGGCAATGAATCCACAATGAATCAATGACCCGATGATTCAATGACTCAATCTTTCAAACGCCTTTGCAATCACCTCGGCCCCGGGCTCAGTAACCTGCAATTCTTCCAACTGATCGAGCTTCACCCAACGGGCTTCCAGCGCATCGCCTCCGGCGCGTAGCTCGCCTGACTTCAGCCGGCAGAGAATATCAATGATGATGAAGTGAAAGCGCGCGCGGTCCGCATCGGGTCCCGTTCCGGGAATAATGCTCTCAACCACTTCCACTATCTCGCCGGCTTCGACCTCGAGCCCGGTTTCTTCGCGGGCTTCGCGGGCGGCGGCCTGGCGCAGGCTCTCTCCCAGTTCCACTACCCCGCCGGGGATGGCCCACCGGCCGCGGAACGGCTCAGCGCCGCGGCGGACCAATACGACCTGGTCATTTTCAATGATTACGGCTCCTACGCCGACAATAGGCAGGTCGGGATAGTCTCGCTTGAGCATAGGAGAAAGAATCAGTACTCAAAAAAGAAGCGCTCAGGATCCATGGCAACAATCCGCCACAGATTGCCGTGCTCGGAAGGAATCCGCTCGACTTCCAGGTGTAGCCGGGCGTGCTGGCGGTGCGGCACCAGGTCGGTTTGCTGAGGTCGCGACTCCAGATCGAAATCCGCGACGATGGTTCCCTTTTGCTCGCCCTCGCCGGTCAACTGAATGGTTTTATAGTAGAGATGAAAACTGTCGTAATAATTGAAAGCCGCTACCATGCGATCTTCAAAGCCAGAATCGAAGCGCGACTCCAGAAACATGGATTGCGTCTGCGGCAGATTGTGCCCTTGCATTCCCTGGATCAACCGGCGCAGCATGGCATCGGCAACCGCCGGGCTGAAGGTGGTCTGTTGCAGCGCTGATTCATCCGCCATATTGGGACGTGGAATCTTCTGGATGCTCGGTGCCTTCGTGCCTTGCGCAGGTGTGGCCGGTGCTGTATCGGGAGCCGGGGTGTTTTGCCCCAGGACCAAAGCCGAAGCTACAAGTAGAAGAACAGCAATGAATAGCGCCCGCAGGAAAATTCTCATAGTTCCATCCCCCTCAGGTTAGGACTCACGATCAACCGCGCTTCCGTCGCGCGCTGCACATCTTCCGCCTTCAGGCCGGGAGCAACTTCCTCCAGCACCAGGCCTTGCGCAGTCACGCGTATGTAGGCCATCTCTGTGACGATAGTATCTACTACTTTCACGCCGGTCAGCGGCAGCGCACATTTTTTTAAAATCTTGGGAGCGCCCTCGCGGTTGGTGTGCTCCATGGCCACGATCACGCGGCGCGCACCCGCAACCAGGTCCATGGCCCCGCCCATGCCCTTGACCATCTTGCCGGGGATCATCCAATTCGCCAGGTCGCCCTGCTCATCCACTTCCATCGCGCCCAGCACGCTCAGGTCAATGTGTCCGCCGCGGATCATGGCGAAAGAATCGGCGCTGGAAAAATACACCGTGCCGGGGACCTCCGTGATTGTCTCTTTGCCGGCGTTAATCAGGTCGGGATCTTCACACCCGGCAACCGGATACGGCCCCACACCCAGCATCCCGTTCTCACTCTGCAAGATAACATGCATGCCCGCCGGAACATAATTGGCCACCAGCGTCGGCATGCCGATGCCCAGGTTGACGTAGTATCCATCGCGCAGCTCGCGGGCGATGCGCTTAACAATGCGCTCGCGCTTGTCCGCGTCTTTCTGTTTGTCGGCTTTGGGTAATTTCGCCATTTTTTTCTGCGGTGCTTTGTTCTGCAGTGCTTAGGCCTGCCTTACCGTGCGCCGCTCAATTCTCTTCTCATATTTTTCACCCTGCAGGATGCGCTTGACATAAATGCTTGGGGTAATGATCTGCTCGCCGTCGAGTTCACCCACCTCCACCAGCTCTTCCACTTCGGCAATGGTCACGCGCGCCGCCGTTGCCATCATAGGATTAAAATTGCGCGCCGTCTTGCGGTAAATCAGGTTCCCCCACTTGTCACCCTTCCAGGCTTTAATCAGGGCAAAATCGGCCTTCAAAGCGCTTTCGAGGATATGCGGCCGTCCGTTAAACTCGCGGACTTCTTTCTTTTCCCCAATCACCGTGCCGTAACCAGCGGGCGTAAAGAATGCCGGAATCCCCGCCCCACCGGCGCGAATGCGCTCGGCAAACGTGCCCTGCGGATTTAGTTCCAGGTCAATTTTTCCGTTCAGTACCATTTCTTCCAGAAGTCTGTTCTCTCCGACGTAGCTGCCAATATGTTTCTTGATCTGGTGGTTGGCGAGCAGCAGGCCCAGGCCAAAATCATCAATGCCTACATTATTGGAGATGGTGGTAAGGTTTTTGACGTTCTTGTGCAGCAGTGCGCGAATCAGGTTTTCGGGGATGCCACACAACCCAAAGCCGCCGAGCATGATCGTCGCCCCGTCGGGGATGTCTTTGACCGCTTCATCGGGATTGGGGACTACTTTGTTCATCCGCTCCAATTTAACCACAAATTTGAAAACTTGCATTTTAATCAAGTTTTTTCAAGTCGGGATAAGGTGTTTAACCGCAGAGGACGCAGAGGAACGCAGAGAGGAATGAAGCGTATTCCGCGAGGAACAATTTTGGAACAAGGGATGTGAAAACCGTGTTCTGTTTGTGTCCTTTGTGGTTAGACTTTTTGTTCTTGCTGTTTGAATAAGCAGGGTCTAGACTGGATTCAATCTCCCCGATTCTTAAGGTGGCTAACTGTACGTGTAGCCATGCAACCTTAAGTATTCTTTTCTGCAAGGTTTCTATCTACACCCACCGGTGGATTCTCGACCCCGATTTGTTATCTCTAAGAAAAAACGAGTTGCTGTCCAAAACGAATGGGATTGCAATAAACATTCTGCAGTAATTTGGCTTTACGCTCCATGATGGACCAGGCTCTGTTTGTAGGGAAAAGCGAATGTACACAGAAGCGCAAGCTGGTTTCTGGTGCAGAGGCGCACCCCAAGAACGGAGGAAGCGATGAACGAGGATGAAAACAGTCAGGCGACCTTGGACACGGTAGCAGAAGAATTAAACGAGCGTGCAATCAACATGCGGGTTCGCAATCCCGAGGCCAACAAACTATCCCGGGAAGAGGCAGCCCTGCAGTTAACCACCGTACTGATTGGAGAGATGAAAGAGCGCGGGCAGAAGATCCCCTATACGACGGAGTACTATGCCCAGCGCATCTTGCATTTATTGCGTTGGAGTGGCTCCAACATTGGGGGTGGCGTGATGATCGAGTATCTCATTGATCATGGCGGCGATGAACTGCATTTGTACCTGCAGCGGTTACTCGATCAGACGGGATACCAGGAGGGCGAACGCCTGCCCGGAGAAATGCACACGGCGATTCAGCACCTGCGAGAACAAGGGCGTGATCCAATCAAAAGCTACAAGCTCGGCGACAACCAGCGCAGAGGAATCTGGCACTGCACCGTGGAACAGATGCTCCTGCTGGATGAGCTCGACCCCAGGGCATGGCCCGAGATGGTTGCCCTGGTAAAAGAAATGGAAGCCCGATACCCGCACTTGCGGAACCGGGAAATGCTGGTTGAGGAGCTAACCACGAGGTTTATCCATGCCCTCCAGGCAAGCAATCTTGCCACGCCTCACCATCACGACTGGTATCGCAGCCGTATCGCAACCTTGATGTTCCATTATGCGCATCCCTTGTTTGCCGGGATCATTGGCTGTCTTCTGCTGGACAGGTCAGAAGGCGCAATCATGAGCGAAGAAGCAATCGTGGGCGAACCAGAAGATAAACACACCACCAGTGTGCTCGATGACATTCTGTCGCTCTCGGATTTGCAAACTCCGCGTTGATACGCCACCACCTGGCGCTCACCCAAGAGCTTCGCGGCATTGAAATGAGGCGTGGTTCTTCATCCCTCCCCTGCGGGGAGAGGTCCATCGCCGCTTGCAGTTTGGAACTCTGTGCAGCCGCAAAGTGGCACCAAGTTGGTATCAAAACCTTCATTCCCTGGAAGCCATAGGTCATAATTGTGCCAGACGTGTGTTTACGTCATGCATTCAAGAATGCGGGGCATGTGCCCTTTAGATCTTTGAAAATCTGCTGCCTGGCGATTTATCAAAATCCGCCACCGATGAAAACCGATTGATCTGGGTTAACTCCTTTCCTCTGGCAACTGGTCACAGGAAACCGGCAACTGACTACCCAGCTAGTCCCGCAACCTGGCTCGATTCTCGCCAATAACGACGCGGGGCAGACGCGATTTGGGGCACTTCAACCACAAGCTAGCAAGTGGGGGCTGCCAAATCCTCTGAAAATCCGCGTTGATCTGCATCCATCTGCGGCGAAAGCCTTTGCGGTTGCTTTTCTGTGTGCTGAGTACTGACAGCTAAGTACTGTATTGCAACCCGGAGCTGTTTTTAGACTACTCCGTCCTTAGTCGTAAGAAATTGATTGCTAAGGACTTAGAGCGGCGTCCACTACTCCAAGTAATGGGGGGGAGTAATAAGTAATGAGGGACCTACGTGGAACAAGGGATTAAAAGCAATACTCAGTTATGAGACAGCTCTGCTTGGCATACCGGACGCGCACTGAAGGATCTCCCTTCGAGCTTGGAGCTTGCAACTTGGAGCTGTTTTTAACTATCCGTTCCCTTCTCTGTCTTAGGCGAATTGAACTTATTCGCGAGGTCAAACTCGTCGCGCAGGCCCGGCGTCCGCAGGTTTTCGCGGATATAGGCCAGCCGCTGCTCCAGTTGCAGCAACGCCTCCTGGATATTTTCTGTGTTGGTATGGGCAATGTCGCGCCACATGGAATAAGAACTGGAAGAGATGCGGGTCATCTCGCGCAGGGCGCGTCCGCCAATGCTGTGCAGTTCGGGATCGTCGCCGAATTCTTCTTCCAGCGTCGCCGCCAGCGCGGTAGAGATCATCTGCGGAAGGTGGCTGATCCAGGCGCACAGGCGGTCGTGGCGGTCGACATCCATCTGCAGCGGGCGCGCGCCAATCATCTCCACCAGCTCGCGCAACTCCTGCGTCTTTCCGGTCAGCGGGCTGGCCGGGTCGCCAGCGGGAATCAGAAACCACACCGCGTTGTCGAACAGGGTGGCGTCGGCAAATTCGACTCCGCTGTTCTCTTTGCCGGCCATAGGATGTCCGCCAAGAAAGCGCTGCGCGGCCTGCGCGCCAAAAACCGCTTTCGCGCGCGACACGATTTCAGCTTTGGTGCTGCCGGTATCGGAAAGCAAAGTGTCGGGTGGAAGCAGCGGGCCGATGCGCTCAATGAGATCCACGATGGCGCCCACGGGCGCGGCCAGCAGCACGAGATCGCTGCCGGAAATAGCTTCTTCAGGGCGGGCGACGGCACGGTCCACCGCGCCCTTGGCCAGGGCGCGTTGTAGAACAGCTTCGCGGTCGCTGCCGACGATGGTGCCCTTGTAGCCGTGCTTCTTCAGGGCAAGCGCAAAGGAGCCCCCTATCAATCCTACGCCGATGATGGTGATCTGCCGGATCATGAGTCTTGTTCCGTGAGAAATCCACAATAATTACGATTTGTGATTTTCGATGTACGAATTAAAAACGCAAGGCAAGCGTAATTGCCGGCATCTCTCTGGCTTCTTACAGAATCAGAAATCGTAAATCATCAATCGTAAATTCTACGCGATACTGCGTCCCACGGCCGACGCAATCAAGCGCAACTCCTGCATCAGCTTGGTGAATTGCTCGGGATAAAGTGATTGCGCGCCATCCGAGAGCGCCTTATCCGGGTTGTGATGCACCTCGATCAGCAGAGCGTCGGCTCCGGCGGCGACTGCGGCCCGTCCCATGGGAGGAACTTTGTCGCGGCGTCCGGTGCCATGCGAAGGATCGGCGGTCATGGGCAGGTGTGAAAGTTTTTTGATAATGGGAATCGCGGAGATATCCATCGTGTTGCGCGTGTAGGTCTCAAAGGTGCGAATGCCGCGCTCGCACAGGATCACCTCGTAGTTCCCGCCCGCCATGATGTACTCGGCCGAGAGCAGCAGCTCTTCAAACGTGGCTGCAATGCCGCGCTTGAGCAGCACCGGCGTGCGCACCTTGCCCAGCTCGCGCAGCAGGTTAAAGTTCTGCATGTTGCGCGCGCCCACCTGGAAGATATCAATGTAGGGCTGCATGAGCGGGATCTGGGAGATCTCCATGACCTCGCTGATGACCAGGAGCTTGAATTTGTCTCCGGCTTCGCGCAGGATCTCAAGCCCCTGCTTGCCCATGCCCTGGAACGAATATGGAGAGGAACGCGGCTTGAAGGCGCCCCCGCGCAGCACACGGGCGCCAGCGGTGGCCACCTGCTCGGCTACGGTGAGAAGCTGCTCGCGCGACTCGACCGAGCACGGCCCGGCCATGATGACAATCTCGTTGCCGCCGACCGCGAGGCCATTGGGGAACTTGATGATGGTGCCGTCGGGGCGAAAGCTCCGCCCTGCGAGCTTGTAGGGCGCACTGATGCGGTGCACCTCGCCTACGCCGGTAAGCACTTCAATATCGCGGACATCGAAATCGCTGCGCGCCCCCACCGCCCCCAGCACGGTTTGCCGCGCTCCAGTGCTGCGGTGCACCTCAAAGCCCATCTCCACCA
>Ga0210384_10000206_pt1 | contig 91198 bp, 77 predicted proteins | sample IncBWH2MmetaG_FD_160574 | JGI IMG/M metagenome (GOLD analysis project Ga0210384, IMG submission 160574) | Forest soil microbial communities from Barre Woods Harvard Forest LTER site, Petersham, Massachusetts, United States - Inc-BW-H-2-M | ecosystem: Environmental > Terrestrial > Soil >... | reverse complement strand
AAGGCGGAATGCGACGGTGTCGTGGCAACTCTTCTGGGGGCAATCGAGGAAAGGGCGACGGGATTGAGTCAGTCTTCGGACCAGCCGAGGTCGGCGAGGGCTTGGGTGACGCGGGCGAGGGGGAGGCCGACGATGTTGAAGTAGTCGCCTTCGATACGGGGAATGTAGCGGCCGGCGCGGCCTTGGATGGCGTAGGCGCCAGCTTTGTCGTAGGGCTCTTCGGTGGCGAGGTAGCGGGTGATTTCGTCGGAGGAGATGGTGGCGAATTGGACTTGCGTGGTTTCGACGAAGTTTATGCGTTCAGCGTCGGGAAGACGGATGAGGGTGACGCCGGTGACGACGGAGTGGGTGCGGCCGGAGAGGCGTTCGAGGACCTGGCGGGCGTCGTCGGTGGAACTGGGTTTGCCGATGATGCGGCCTTCGAGGGTGACGACGGTATCGGCGGCGATGATGATGGCGGGACCGACAGCGCGCGCGGCGACGAGCTCGGCTTTGGCGTCGGCTAGGCGCTGGACGTGTTGGGAGGGAGTTTCCTCAGGGAACGGAGTTTCATCGACGGCGGAGGAGAGGATCGCGAAGGGGATACCGGCATCGCGGAGGATTTCAGCGCGGCGCGGGGAGGCGGAAGCAAGGATGAGTTTCATGAGGGGTCTTGGAGCGGAAGGATACTACAGACCTAGGGCGGTGACAGCGTGGGCGTTGGGGTAGTCGGAGTTAGACGCTCGACTACCTCGGCCAGGCAAGGTATTCAAAGTGGACGCTACCACCTCTGTGAACTAAAAAATGATCAGGGTCGTCGTAATTGTAGACAGAGTCTTGCGGTTCAACAAAAAGAGTTGGCGATTGGATAGTCAGCTTATACATACCTGGCGGAACCCGTAACTTGAACCAACCGTCCTGAACTGTGATCGCCGAGTAAGACCTCTTTCCCCTGCTAGCGATGACACGGACTCCTGGGATGCCGGCCGCCTCGGATTTGGTTTGGACGCGCCCTTCGACTTCTCCATAAGGACCAGCATGCTTGATTGCTTCGATGGCGTCGATTGCGCCGGCCGCTTCGGATAGCCTGTTTGAATTCCCACAACTATTGATTGAGAGTCGGCCCTCATCCTGGTGTGCAAAGAGCAAGTACTTCTCCCCGACCTTGAGTGGATATCTCGCATTGGTGTCTTCAGTGTAGACCGATAGCGTTTTCAGGGCCGGTCCACGAAACGTTTTTTCAACTCGCAGCTGATAGAACCAGCCCTGGGGCAAAACGTCACCTTGAACAACTTCAGGTGTCTCCGAGAGTACTTCGCCAACAAAGACGCTTTCGCTTTTGAAGAATTCGGCATTCGGTGCAGGCTGAGGTTGCGGGCACACTCCTGCCGATGTAGAAGTCAAAACAATATCTAGGATGACCCCGAGGAATGTGACCGTGAATGGGAAAACGCGAGGACAGAAAGCCATAAGAAACTGCCTCGGATACCCCGTGCTGCAACTAGATGATAACCGATTCCTGGTATTCGCCGAAGACGCGGCGGAGGGTGTCGGAGATTTCGCCAACGGTGGCGTAGGATTCGACGGCGGCGAGGATGGCGGGGAGGAGATTTTCGGAGGTAGCGGCGCGGCGCTCTAGTTCGGTTAGGGCGGATTTAGCACGCGCGGAGTCGCGTTTGGCGCGGAGGGCGTTTAGGCGGGCTACTTGGGAACGTTCGATTTCGGGCTCGATGCGCAGCGTGGGAATTTGTTTTTCTTCTTCGGCTACGAAGTCGTTTACGCCGACAACGATTTGATCTTTGGTTTCTACGGCGCGCTGGAAATCATAGGCGGCTTTTTGAATTTCGCCTTGGACGAAACCGGATTCGATGGCGCGCAACATCCCACCCATGGCGTCAATTTTTGCGATGTAGGCAGTGGCGCCGGATTCGATTTCGTTGGTGAGATGTTCGATGGCGTAGGAGCCGGCGACAGGGTCGATGGTGTTGGTGACGCCGGTTTCGTGGGCGATGATTTGCTGCGTACGCAGAGCGATGAGCGCGGCGTCTTCGGTAGGGAGCGCGAGGGCTTCGTCGAGAGAATTGGTGTGGAGGGATTGGCAGCCGCCAAGAACTGCGGCGAGGGCCTGAATGGCGACGCGAACGATGTTGTTTTCGGGTTGCTGCGCAGTGAGCGAGGAGCCGGCGGTTTGCGCGTGAAAGCGGAGGAGAAGCGAGCGTTCATCGCGGGCGTGGAAACGGTCGCGCATGATTTTGGCCCACAGGCGGCGAGCGGCGCGGTACTTGGCGATTTCTTCGAGGAGATCGCTGTGGGCGTTGAAGAAGAAGGACAGTTGCGGAGCGAAGTCGTCGACCGTGAGGCCGGCGTCGAGAGCGGCTTGGACGTAGGCGATGCCGTCGGCGAGAGTGAAGGCGACCTCCTGGATGGCGGTCGAGCCGGCTTCGCGGATGTGATAGCCGGAAATGGAAATGGTGTTCCACTTGGGAAGATGGTCGCGGCACCAGGCGAAAATGTCGGTGACGATGCGCATGGCGGGGCGCACGGGATAGATGTACGTGCCGCGAGCGATGTATTCCTTGAGGATGTCGTTCTGCACCGTGCCGGAAAGTTTTGCAAGGCTGGCGCCTTGTTTTTTGGCGACGGCGATGTAGAGGCAAAGGAGAATCGCGGCGGTGGAGTTGATGGTCATCGAGGTGGAGACTTTTTCGAGCGGGATGCCGTCGAAAAGAGTTTCCATGTCTTCGAGGGAGTCGATGGCTACGCCGACTTTGCCGACTTCGCCTTGCGCGAGGGGGGCGTCGGAGTCCATGCCGATTTGCGTGGGGAGATCGAAGGCGACGGAGAGGCCCGACTGGCCCTTGCCGAGGAGATAACGATAGCGCTGGTTGGATTCGGCAGCGCTGCCGAATCCGGCGTACTGGCGCATGGTCCAGAAGCGGCCACGGTACATGGTGGGATAGATGCCGCGGGTGTAGGGGGATTCGCCGGGATAGCCTAGGGAGGTTTCGGGGTCCCAGTTGGGGAGGGAGTCGGGAGTGTAGAGGCGATCGATGGGGAGGCCGGAGAGCGTGGTGAAATGCGGTTTGCGTTCGGCGGGGGGGTTGGTTTTGGTGTCGGACATAGGCAGCAAATTCGAAGACGAAAGTCGAAATACGAAAATCGAAATGCGAAGACCTATGATACACCGCCAGGGCTTTGGCAGCGCTCAGACCGAAAAAGCACGGGTCTAAAGACCCGCACCTACAGCTCAGGCGACGCTAAGACCGAAAAACCGCCGGTCTAAAGACCCGCACCTACAACTTGCTGGCACGACGGAACGAGGTTACGGCAAAGAATACGAAGAGAAAAGCGATGGCGATGGCGACGGCGATGAGCCAGAGGGCGACGTCGCGGTGCCAGGCGCGGAAGGCGGCACTGAGCCAGGCGAAGGCGAGGATGGCGAAGAGGGTGCCGATTACTTCGTGAAAGAGTTGCTTGAGCGTGCGCCAGAGACGGCGGAAGCCGCCCTGTTTTGGGGGAGCGGCGGCGGCGTTGGCGACACTGGACATGGCAGCAGTTTAACGCAAAAGAGGAGCAAATGCCGGAGCGCGAAAGGCGGAGCTGGCGAGCGTGGACGTAGTGGGAGTTTAGAGCAAAAGAGAGGCGAATGGCGGGGGCGGAAGGCGGCATGACGGGCTTAACGGTCGGCGGAAGCATAGCGGAATGGCTCGAAATGCGGGATTTTGCACAGAATGACCTGACCGGAGGTACTGTGGACAGATTGGAGACAACGGCTAGAAGGTAGCTTGTATCCAAGGGAACGTGCGCCTAGAATGGCGAATGAGGTAGGGGAGAAGCAGCCTTGCAACTCGACGATCACCTGAAAAATTTGCTCCGTGAATTGGGACACGCGATCAACGACACGGTGTCGGAGTCCGATCGCATCACCGGTGCGATTGCCGGAGTGCGCGCGCATGGATATGACATCGTGCTGAAGCTGGACGCGACCATCGGACTGGCGAAACGCGATGCGGCAGCGGCCGAAGCAGCGGAGAAGCTGACCACGCAGGACCGGCGCTTCCTGGAGTCGCTGCGGATTCAGGTGGATCAGGAGTCCTTCGGGGAAGACGGGGAGAAGAAACCGGTGGCGCGGCTGGCCATGACGCCACAAGATGTGCGCTTTCTGAAGTCATTGCGGATTGCGACGGACGACAGCGAATGAGGATGCGCAACACTGTTTTGGGCGCGGGACTGGCGATGCTTACGGCATGGTCTTGCGCGCCCGTGCGGGCACAGGATCCCGTGGTGCTCGCTCCCGTGATACTGGATACGGCGGTGCCAATCATTGTGAATGCGGTGAAACCGAAGCCGACCGGGCTGACCAAATTTGAAGGGTTTGTGCTGAACGCGAACATCGCGCAGATTACGGTACGCGCAAAGGGCAGCGACATGTCGATTCAGACGTTTGCCCTTTCGCAGCGCGCCTCGGCCAAGATGCAGGTGATCGTCGACAAGGGCGGCTATCAGTACGGCGACAAAGTCACGATTTTCTACGATCCGGCGACGCTGCAGGCCATCACCTTCAAAGGGAAACCTTCCAAACCGATCTGAGCTTTTGGGCGCTGCCGTGATTCGCCTGCCTGCCGTAGCTGGACGATTTTATCCTTCCGATCCTGCTGAACTCGCGTCCGTCATTCAGAAGCACACGCAAAGAGAACCGGAAGGGGTCCGTGTGCGCGCGAGAGCTTGTCTGGTGCCGCATGCCGGATACGTTTATTCGGGGCATGTGGCGGGAGCGGTGTATTCGCGGCTGGCGCTGCCGAAGAAGATTGTGATTCTTGGCGTGCGGCACTTTCCGCGCGGAGAGGCGGCGGCGATTCTCTCGGAAGGCGCGTGGCGCACGCCCCTGGGGGATGCGGCCATCGACGAGCCACTGGCAAGGAGTTTGCGCGAGGCATGTCCGTTACTGCGAGAAGACAGCGTGGCGCACAGCGGCGAACATTCGCTGGAAGTGCAGCTGCCGTTTTTGCAGGTGGTGGACGCGGGATTTACGTTTGTTCCGGTGGCGCTGGGGACGGTGCGGTTCGAAGAGCTGGTGAGTGTGGGGGAAGCTATCGCGCGGGTACTGACGGCTTCCAGTGAAGAGGTGCTGCTGGTGACCACGTCGGACTTGAATCATTATGAAAATGATGCGGCCACACGTTTGAAAGACGAGAAGGCCATCGAGAAGTTGCTGGCGCTGGATGCGCGCGGATTGTACGACACGTGCCGGAACGAAAGGATTTCGATGTGCGGGCTGGGGCCGGCGGTGGCGATGCTGACGGCGCTCAATGTGCTTGGTGCGAAAGACGCGGAGATGGTGCGCTATGCGACATCCGGAGACGTGTTTGGAGAGCGCGATTCCGTGGTCGGCTATGCAGGGATGATCTTTTCGTAAAGGCCATCTGTGAGTCTGGAAGTCCCTTCAAAAGAGAAACGGCTCCAGTTCTTGAGCCGTTGTTCCCCCAAAATAGAAAGATGGTTAGTGGTGGCCGCCCCCGCCGGAAGAGGAAGCGTGGGATGATCCCGAGGAAGCCGAAGACGAAGAATGTCCCGAGGAGCCGCCCCATCCGCCACCAGAAGAAGAGTGGCCGCTAGAAGAAGCGTGGCTGCTCGAAAGGCTTCCTCCCTGATAGCCGGAGGCGCGAGACGGTTGTGGCGGCGTCATGTTGCGCGCCGGAGGCGGGGCGCCATGAGCCGTGCCGGGGACGACCGGAACGCGCGCGGTTGCAACGCCAGTGGAAGGTTCAACTGCACCGTTGCGCTCGACAACGCCGGTACGCACTTCCCCGTTTGCTGGCCGCGGTTCTGCGCCACTCGTGGGAGTCGGCGCGGAAGAATTCGAGTTCACAAAGCGATGCTCGCGCGCGTCATACACGATGGAAGAATCCTTGCTGAGCGAACCGACTCGCGTGTTGGAATTGGTCTGTTCCATAGTGCGCGAGATTTTGGCCGGAGCCGGTGTAACAGCAAGACCGCTGCTGAAAGCATCACGCGGAGCGGATTTCAGCGTTTGCCATTTCTGTCCCGTTTGCGGGATGGTGGCGAGTTCGTTCCCGCCCGCTCTTGAGCTGGCCGCGAAAACGCCATGCTCCAGATTTAGAGGAGTCTTTCCCCTTTCATCGAGCGGATGCATGGGTACGATACCGAGTTTGCCGTTCTGGCGAACGAAAACGGCCGTCGCGGATCTAAATAGAGGGTGAGGAGCGTGGACGCCGGGCGGTATGTGCCTTCTTCTCGGACCACCGAAGAAATGTCCGTACAGCCCCGGCGTATAGAACCAGCCGCCGCAGCCAGAATCAAACAGCCAGCCGCCGTAGTGATATGGCGCCCATCCCCAAGGCTCGGAACCGATAAAAGTCCAGCCGAAAGAAGGATCCGAAATCCATTGTCCAGAAGAAAACGGCGTCCAGCCAAAACCAGCGCCGAAAGGCCTCCAACCGAAGCCATAGCCACCGCAGGAAGACCACGAGCCATAGTTGTAGAGATCGGCGAATCCCGGAGCATACGTGGAAGAGCCTGCGTATTGAAGAGAGGCGTTTGTGGCGGTGGTGACTGCGTCGGTACGGCCTGAAACCCATTGATCGAAGTCATCGCTTTCGGGAAGGCGGCCCACGGCGATCGAAGTATCGTCGCCGGCGTTCATGGAGAGCGACTGGCCTTTGAAGAGCGGTGTGGAGTCTTTTTTGTGCAGGACCGAGACGTGGCCGGTCGAAACGTCCACGTTGCTCCCGTTGTCAAAATTGTTCACGCGAAAAGCGGCGCGGCTGGTGGCTTCGACGGTGAAGTCGCCGCCGGTGACGCTGAAGTAGTCACCATTCGAGGGATTGACGTAAAGAGAGGCGCTCCCCTGGCGAAGGACGAGGCGCGTAATGAGCGCGCCATCTTGCAACGAGAGATCATAAAATTCGAGGACGGTGTTTTCGCTGAGAAAAGCCATCGCGCCATTCTCGAATTCCACTTCCGCGCGGCCGTTGTCGGTGGCCACAACGTAGCCATTGCTGATGGGAAGATTAAGCGGGGCAGCCTCCCACGAGACAATTTTGGAATCGGCCAGCGGGTCGCCGTGGGCATCGCGGGTGAAGCGCACGTCACCCTGTACGAGGCTCAAACGAATGATGCGCGCGTTGCTGTAATCGGCAGCGGCCGGATAAATGGCGGCGAATAACGCGCAAAACAGAATTAAAAGGATGGAACGGAAAAAGGACCTGGGATTCATAGTCACCCCCTCGCGGGGAAACGGCGTACACCCATGAGACGACTTATGGGTGCTGCAGGTTACATAATCTGCACGTCATCATGGTCTCGCCTGATGCGTCACGCGTCAAGGGCTTGCTGGGTGAGGTTAGAAAAATGAGAAAAAAATGAGAAATGGGGAGTGCGGTGTGACGCATCGCGGAGTTTCCTTTATCCCGACGGGTGAACGGATGGATCCCAATAGAGACGCATTGGCTTGCCGGATGCAAATGGCGTAACGCGGCTCGCGGCGGCTCGATGATAGAATTGCCTCCGGACAAACTGCTCATGCGAAAAATTGCTTCGCGCATCGCACAACTGACTGGTGAAGGCGCGCTGGCGGTGTATTCGCGCGCGAAGGAACTGGAGCGCGAGGGGCGCTCGATCATTCACCTGGAACTGGGGGAGCCTGATTTTCATCCGGCGGCGCCGGTGGTGGATGCCGCGCGGGATGCTGTGGCGGCGGGGCGCGACCGTTATGTGGCGACGCGGGGCGTGCCCGCTTTGCGGCAGGCGATTGCGGACTATTTGAAGAGGACGCGGCGGCTGGAAGTGGCGGCCGAACAGGTGCTGGTGGCGCCGGGATGCAAGATGGCGCTGTCGCTGGCGATGATGGCGTTGATCGAGCCGGGAGATGAGGTGTTGTATCCCGATCCGGGATTTCCGATTTATCCGTCGTTCACACGAGGGCTGGGCGCCAAGCCGGTGGCGTTCGGACTGGAGGAGAAGAACAAGTTTCAGCCGGATGTTGAGGAGATCGCCGGGAAAATCACACCGCGAACGCGTGTGCTCATTTTCAATTCACCGAACAATCCGACGGGAACGGTTTTCAGCGATGCGGCGCTCGAGCAGATTGCGCAACTGGCGGCGCGACACGATTTGTGGATCGTGACAGACGAGGTTTATGCGCGGATTTTGTTTAGAGGAGAATACAAGTCGATCTGGGCGCTGCCGGGGATGGCGGAGCGCACCGTCATCATTGACGGGTTTTCGAAAAGTTTCGCGATGACGGGGTGGCGGCTGGGATACGCGGTAGCGCCTCGGCACGTTGTGGATGCCATAGACTTGCTGGTGCTGAACACGTTCACGTGCGTGGCGGAATTTACACAAGTGGCGGCCATCGAGGCGCTGCGCGATTCCACGCACGCGGTGGAAGCCATGGTCGCGGAATACCGGAAGCGCCGCGATTTATTCGTTGCGGGCCTAAACCGCATCGCCGGATTCCGGTGCCAGGCGCCGGATGGCGCGTTTTATGCGTGGGTAAATATCGAGGAAACGGGGATACCGGCGGAGGAAGTTCAGAGATTGCTGCTCGAAGAAGCCGGCGTTGCGGGAATAGCGGGAGCGGCGTTCGGGCCGGGCGGTAAGAATTATCTGCGGTTTTCGCTGGTGAGCGCGCGGAATCTGCTGGAAGATGCGCTGGAGCGCATGCAACGCGTTTCGGTCCACTGGCGGGCGGCCGTTAGCCGTTAGATGAAATCCGAGGATTAGACAACGAAGAAGGAAAAATGAAACGTTTGATTCATCTCCATATCGCGACAATTCTGGTATTGGGAGGCGCGGCACAAGCGCGCGCGCAAGCGAAACCGCTCGCCGGCAGCGACGTGCCGCAGATCTACGAACGGCTTTTGAAGCAGATCGACCAAATCCCCATCTACGACAATCACTCGCACGCCACCTTCCCCGACGATTCCGATATGGATGCGCAAGCTGCCCCACCGGATGAAAGTTCCGTTGTGCGGCTGCGCGAAGATAATCCCGAGTTCGTGGCCGCGGCCAAATCGCTCTTCGGCTATCCTTACGATGATTTCAAGCCCGAACACGCCAAATGGCTGATCGACAAGAAGAAGGCCGCGGAAGCGGCCGGCGGCACGGCCTACTGGGACAGCATTCTCGACAAATTGAATATCGAGACCTGCCTGGCGAATCGCGTAGCGCTGGCGCCTTATCTCGATCCCAAGCGTTTTCACTGGGTTTTCTTTGTAGATTCGTTCCTATTCCCCTTCGACAATCACGCGCAAATTGCGAAGAACGGCGACATGGCGGTGTATATTCCGCTTCAGGAAAAAGTGCTCGACCGATATAAGGCGCAGGAAGGCAGGAAGGGGGTGCTCTCTGATTTGGCCGCCTATGAATCCTTCGTGCGCGAGACTCTCGCCGACAATCAGAAAAAGGGGGGCGTGGCGATGAAATTCGAAGCCGCTTATTTCCGCTCGCTCTATTTTGGTGACCCGCCGCGCGAAAGAGCGGAAGCCATCTATGCAAAGTATGCGCTCGGCGGCGTGCCATCGGAAGAGGAATACCGCACGTTTCAGGACTACATTTTCCGGGTGCTGATCGATCAGGCGGGAAAACTGAATTTGCCGGTGCATTTTCACAGCGCCGTGGGCATCGGGGATTATTTCAGTTTGCGCAACGGCCATCCGCTGAATCTCGAGAACGTGGTGCGCGATCCGCGATATAACAAGGTGAAGTTCGTGCTGATCCACGGCGGCTATCCGTACACGCTGGACATGATCTGGATGACAGCGGCGAAAAACGTGTACACCGATTCGTCGCTGATGGGGTACTACGTTTATCCCTCGGAGCTAAAGAATATTTTGAAGCAGTGGATTTCGCTGTACCCGGAGAAGATCATGTTCGGCTCGGATGCGTTTCCGTTTAATGATGCGGTGGGAGCGGAGGAAACGTTCTGGCTTGCGGCGCGTTCGGCGCGCACAGCGGTCGCAGCCGCGCTGGCCGAACTGGTATCGGAAGGAGCGTTCAGCGAGGAAAAGGCCGTCGAACTGGCACGAATGTATCTGCACGACAACGCCGCGAAACTTTATGGAGGATCGCAATGAGCGGGACTGCGGAAATGAAATACACCGCGTTTGAAAAGATGGAGCGCGAGGCGCTGAATCCGCTGATCGACCGGCAGATGCTGGTGGGCGAAAGAATCATGCTGGCGCGGGTGCTCCTGAAGAAAGGCGCGCATGTGCCGCTGCACCATCATCACAACGAGCAGGTGACGTACATCCTGACGGGCGCGCTGAAGTTCGCCATCGACGGAAAAGAAATCGTGGTGCGCTCTGGTGAAGTGCTGTGCATTCCGCCGCACATGCCGCACGAAGCGTGGGCGCTCGAAGATACCGTGGACCTCGACGTTTTCGATCCGCCGCGGGAAGACTGGCTGAACAAGACCGACGACTACCTGCGACACGGCAAATAGAGATGCTGGTGTTCCCCGCCCCGTGATTTGTCTGGACCAGAAGTATTTTCTGTGTACCATTCCAATTAAAGAGCGTAGACAAGGCCCCTCCCTCTTGTTTACCGTAGGTTGAGTGGCTGATTCCAGGCGTGGGGTCAACCCTCTGAGGGGAGCATCATGAAGAGGCTACTGGTATTGGTTTTTCTGGGGCTGGGGAGTGTGTGCGCGGCGTACGCACAGGCAAGCGCGGCAGCCGGGCAGGACACGAGCAAGAACGCTCGAGTGGATTTTGCGTCCACTTCGGCGGCGAGTGTGACGCTCGTCGATGCAGCAAACACGAAAACCTTGATTGCGACCTCGTCTCCGGACTCCGTGACACCTGGGTTTTCAACGACATTTGCGACGCCGAATTCTTCCGCTACTTTCGCCGAGCCGGCCGCATCTCCCGCGCCCGCACCGGAGCCAAAGTTCATCTTCGGCGGACGCGACGACTACCGCTGGCAGATCGGCCTGGGAGCTACCTGGATCCGATTCCGGTCGTCGATTTTCAACGCGAGTGCTGTGGGAGTCAAAACTTCTCTGACCTACTTCACGAACGATTGGTTTGCTATCGAGGGCAACGTGAGCGCCGGGTTTGCTCCGGAGATTTTTCAAAACGAGCACGTGAAGGTGCTGGTCTACGGAGCGGGGCCGAAGATTGCCTGGAGGCAAAAGCGCTGGGAGCCCTGGGCACATGCGATTTTCGGCGGAGTCCATGAACAACCGCAGACAGCGGCGGGCGGTAAAAACGCGTTCGCGGCGCAACTGGGTGGCGGCGCGGATTACCGGTTTAACCCGCGCTTGTCGGGGCGGCTGGAAGGCGACTATATCCGGACAAGCTTGTTCACCCAATCGCAGAATAATTTTCAGCTTACCGGCGGATTCGTGTTTCATTTCTAGACAGGCCTGACGGAACATACAAAAGTCAAAACCCGAACCTTGAGGCCGAAGGGTCCGGCACCCCCTCCACATTCCCTACAAGGGCCTGGGATCCGGGAGCGTGGCAAGTCTAGAATTTCAATGGATTAAAATTGGTTGCTCTGTCGAAGTAATCGACGTTCTCGATTCTTTTGAGCCACAGGGATATTTTTAGTGTTACCGGCAGCAAGAGAAGCTCCACACTCACTTTTGTAAGACTTGCGACGACGATGCTTTTCGTCAGTATGCGAGTCGGTATCATCCCCCACAGACCGAAAACGTAGAAGATGGAGGTGTTCACCATTTGCCCGCATAGGGTCGAAGTCACAAAACGTCCCGATATGTAACGCCCATTGGTCCACACCTTCATTTTTGCCAGGACGTAATTGTTGGCGATGTCGCCGGCGAACATCGCAAGAGTGCCAAACAAAACGAAGCGAGGGGCCGCGGACAGCACGTCAACGTACGATTGATTGTTTGTCATGACCGCGGAAGGCGGATAGAAAATCACAAATTCGAAAACTGCGATCACCAAAAGCTGAGCGAAGATGCAATACCACAAGACCCGCCGGGCGACTGCATAACCATAAACTTCGGTCATGATGTCGGCAAAAATATAGACAAAAGGAAAATAGTAGATGGAAATCGAGAGGGGAATTCCCATGACGTCAATCAGCTTGCCGGCCGTGGGAATGCAAATGATGGCGAAGGAAACGTTCCAAAGAACAACGTGGTTTAGCAATTTATAGTTCTGCATAGGCTGACCTTTGCTTCGCCCCTGTCATCGGAATTGTCCCAAATGTGGAAATCTAATTTCCGGCTTTGCCGTCTAGTGCGCGTCCGGGTGTTCCCATAGTGTGCGCTCGTAAGGAGAGCCAGACATGAAACAGTTAATTTTCCTATTTATGCTCACTGCCGTACTGAGTGTTCCCGTCGCATTCGCACAAAAGTCAGCGCAGCTTACCCCGAAACAGCCTTCGGCATTGGCTGGAACCGATTCGCCCGAGGCGTTGCGCGAACACGTGCCGGTCTTACCCGCTGTGAAGGCGAAATACTGGAACATCGATCCTGCAGTCGGATACGGGATTAAGGATTTCGGAAGCGGTGTTTACGCGCTTTCTGACAACGGTTGGCAATCCGCGTTCCTTGTGACCGACGCGGGCGTCATCGTTTTCGACGCACCGGCCAGCTATGGGGAACACATTCCAGAAGCCGTCGCGAAAGTCACGAACCAGCCGATCAAGATGCTGATCTATTCCCACCTGCACAAAGATCACATCGGTGGTTCCGTGGCGTTTAAGAACATCCCGGGCTTGCAGATCATCGCCCTCGATACCGTGAGCGACTTCCTGAAGGAAATGAACGATCCGAACCGGCTGATTCCAACGGAGACGTTCAAGACCTCGAAGACGATCAAGATCGGCGGCAAGACCGTGGAACTCACGCGGCATAACTACCACTCCAACGAAGGCGATCTTTTCATCTATGTCCCAGAGGCGAAATTCCTGATGGTTGTAGACTCGGTGACGTCGGGATACGTACCGTTTCAGGACTTCGATCTGTCGACCAACTTCCACGAATATCTGAAGATGTTCGGCGAAATCCTCGTCTACAAATTCGACAATTTCATAGGCGGCCACCTCACCGACACCGGAACTCGGAAGGATGTCGAGATCACCAAGGAATACACGAACGATGTGTACCAGACCGTGAAGCGAATTCACAACGGCATGAATGAAAGGGCCTTCGATGCTGAGATTGCCAAGACGATCGGTCCCGACAACGAGTTCTTAATATTCAAGGCTCTTCTGGATAAGGTGACACGAGATTCTGTTGCGGAACTTGAGCCTCGCTGGATCAATCGCCTGGCTGGCGTCGATGTTTGGCTGCCAAGCCATGTGCGCGCCGCTCTAATCTACGTTCGGTGGGACGATAAGGAATGAAGAGTTCCTCAGGAGGGAAGTGAGGGGAAAAGTGTCGGTGTCATTTGAGCTGCAAATTCCTTGAACACGCGCAAGGGACGTGTGAGATAACGATTGCCCACATGCACCACCCAGAGATTGAAGACCGTGAAGTGCCATTTCTGCATCACCTCAACGAGGCGTCCGTCGCGCAATAATTCGGGCTGCACCAACGGCGGAAGGTCGCCGATGCCGGTACCCGCCAGCAATGCAGTCGCAAGACCGGCATAGTCGTTCATTGCCAGGAAGGGTTGGAACGTCAGCGTTTCTTTTTTCTTCCCATTCGCGCGAACGAAGTTCCATGTTTTTGTCGAAGTCCAAAACGAGAAGGCCAGTAGCCGATGTTCAAGTAAGTCTTGAGGTTTTTGAGGGCGCTTGTATTTTGAGAGGTAGCTCGGACTCGCTACGAGCTGATGACGGTAGGTCAGAATTCTGCGCGCGACGAGCGACGAATCTTTGAGTTGTTCTCCAACCTTGAACGCCAGGTCGATGCCCTCTGCGATTTGATCGACAATGCGGTCCGTAATGAAGATCTGTACCCGGACCTTCGGATACGATGCCTGGAATGCGCCGATCAACGGCGCAAGCAGCGAGTCGGAGATGCTGGGCGGCGCAGAAAGCCGCAGTTCCCCTGAGACGTTCGACAGGTGGTTTGAAGCGATGTTGTCTACCGCTTCGTTGAGCTCAACGGTATGGCGAGCATGCTCGAGAACTTCGGACCCAACATCGGTCAGCCGCAAGCTGCGCGTCGAACGTTCGAGCAAGCGCACGCCGAGTTCGTCCTCAAGGTCGGCAACGCGACGGCTGACGGTTGAGGTCGGCATTTTCAAGAGGCGCGCCGCTTCAGAAAAGCTCTTCGCTTCAACTACTTTAGCGAAAATCATGAGGGAATTCAGGTCCGTCATCACGGTCCTCCCGCGCCAGCAGGCCTCCGGTAGTCACTTAACGCTGAACTCCCAAGGATTTCACCGCACATAGTACGACCACTCGGATGCGCGGTTCCGGTAAAGATTATCCCAAATTCGGAAAATACATTTGCTGTTTGTCCAGGTAGTCGCGCAGGCCACGCGTGCGTCAAAGCTAGGGACGTGGTTACTTTGGATCGTGAAGATGAATGGAAACGATCGGCGATTTCAGTCTGGCGACTTCCACACAGAGCAAACTCTTGCGCCAGCGACTGAAAGCAATCTTCGAGGAGTGGCGTGCTCCGTCTGCTTCGTGCATCGCCGAAGCTCAAGCCCTCGACGAAAGCGGTTCATCCTTTTCCTGGGAGGGCGCAATTCTCCGCGTGAAGGTCGAACGCAGGCCCGCCGCTCGCGAACGCTTCAAGGGCATCGTTTTCGAAACCGTATTTTTCAAATCAAATTCAAGGAGTAGACAATGAAAGTCCCTTACGATGTTGTACTTCCCGAAGTGAATGTTCTGGGTTCGACCATGGCGTACCGGGAAACGGGGAATCCCGAAGCACCGGTTGCGCTTTTTCTGCACGGGAACCCAACCTCGTCGTACGTATGGCGGAATGTCCTTCCACTGGTTGCTCCGGTGGCGCATTGCATCGCGCCGGATCTTATCGGGTTCGGCCAATCGGGCAAACCTGACATCGAGTACCGTTTTGCCGATCATGTGCGGTACCTCGATGCGTTCCTCGATCGGGCTGGAATCTCGTCAGCATTCCTGATAGCGCAAGACTGGGGAACTGCGCTGGCATTTCATCTGGCAGCCCGCAGGCCCGAGTTCATCCGCGCGCTTGCCTTCATGGAGTTCATCCGGCCCCTTCCTACATGGGATGACTTTTACCCGGGTGCAATCGAGACCTTCAAGAAGTTCAGGACACCGGGAGTCGGCGAAGAAATGATTCTTGAAGGCAATATATTCGTAGAGGCGGTCCTTCCTGGGGCAACTGCACGAAAGCTGACGGATGAGGAGATGTCTGTTTACAGAGCTCCTTTTCCTACTCCCGAGTCGCGACGGCCCACTTGGCGATTCCCGAATGAAATTCCGATCGCGGGAGAACCAGCGGATGTGTATTTGACCTTGGAAAAAGCACATGAAGCTCTAGCAGAGTCGACCTACCCGAAGCTGCTTTTCGCAGGAAACCCAGGCGCTATAGTATCGCCGGCCTTTGCCGAGAACTTTGCCAAGGGACTCAAGAACTGCAGAGTTGTGCAGCTTAGCTCCGGCCTTCATTACATGCAGGAAGACCATCCAGATGTGATCGGTGCCACTGTCAAGGAATGGCTGATCGACGTGGGAATTGGTTCCAGCCCAAAACACAAGGCGGCTGTATAGGCTTTCCCTCCAAACCCGCAGAACCTAGCTGCCTCCTCGGCCCCGCGAGTTGGCGCGAACAGGCGCGCCGCTAAACATTATCCCAAATTCGGAAAATACATTTGCTGTTTCGCCCGCTAGTCAAGCAGGCGTGACCCGCCTACATTGCCGTTCGATACGCCCGTCAAAAGCAAAGGACAGGAATCATGAATCCAAACGAGAAGGCCGTTGCCGCGGTACTTGCCAAGTATCAAGACGCGTTGAATCAATCCGATACCGATGCAGTGATGAAGCTCTATGCGCCCGACGGCGTATTCATGCCGCAGCATAGCCCTTCCAGTGTCGGTAACGACGCGGTTCGCATTGCCTATGACGCGGTGTTCAGAACCATCAAACTGACCGTCAAGTTCAACGTAGCGGAGGTTGTAGAGATGGCCCCGAATTGGGTATTCGCGCGCACCAATTCGGCCGGAACGGTCAAGGTTCACGCGACGGGCGTGGGCGGCCCGGAGGCAAATCAGGAGCTATTCCTGTTCCAAAAGATCGACGGAGACTGGAAGATCGCGCGCTACTGCTTCTCGACGACAAACCCACCGCATACATGAGAAGTAAAAGGGGCTTCTGATGGCCACAATGAAAGCTGCGGTGATTCACGAACCGGGTGGGCCCGAGGTTCTCAAAATTGAGAGCCTTCCGGTCCCGGCACCGCAGAAGGGCGAAGTTTTAATACGAGTCAAAGCGTTCGGCCTCAATCGCTCGGAGCTCTTTACGCGCCAGGGCCATTCGCCTGACGTCAAGTTTCCTCGCGTTCTTGGTATCGAGGCAGTCGGTGTCGTCGAGGCAGCGCCTGGAGGCGGGTTTCACAAAGGCGATATCGTCGCGACGGTGATGGGCGGGCTGGGGCGGCAATTTGACGGCGGCTATGCCGAATACACCTGCGCGCCTGTGAAACAGGTGCAGGTCATCAAGACCGAGCTTCCTTGGCAAACCCTCGGAGCTATCCCCGAGATGCTTCAGACGGCGTGGGGTTCGCTGTTCAAATCGCTGCGCCTCGAAAAAGGCGAGCGTCTGCTGATCCGCGGTGGCACAACTTCCGTTGGGTTGGCGGCTGCGGCCATTGGCAAGAAACACGGTGCCGTTGTCGCCGCGACAACCCGAAACCCGGACCACGAAAACCTGCTGCGCGCCAGTGGTGTCGATCAGGTGTTCATCGATACCGGTTCAATCGCCGAACAGGTCATGGAAGTCTGTGCGAACGGGGTCGACAAAGTACTCGAACTGGTCGGCACGACGACACTGAAAGATTCGCTGCGCTGCGCCAAACAGCGCGGCATCGTGTGCATGACCGGAATCGTCGGGAAAAAATGGTCCTTTGGGAATTTCGCTCCGATGGAGGCGATACCCACAGCGGTCAATTTGACAACGTATGCAGGTGAATCGGAAGACTTTATGCGGATGCCCCTCGAGGACCTGGTCGAGCAAATCGCTGCCGGGACACTCCACGTCCAGATCGGCAAGGTCTTCCATCTTGACGAGATCGCAGAGGCACATCGATGCATGGAGGAAAACAAAGCCGGTGGAAAGATTGTGGTCCTCACCTAGCGGTTCAACAGGATATTTTCCTGGCTCCGGCCATTTTTTCACTCAGCAGCAAATCGCAAAACGAGCTGAGGCTACCAGATTTTGCAGGATTGCTCGCGGACCATGGCGTCGCCTTTTTTGCAGCCGAAGGCTTGGGCGAAGACGGCCATGTTGGAAAGCGGGCCGATGACCCGGAAGCGCGGAAGCGGGTGTGGATTGGTGTTGGTCTGGAGGCGCGCGAATTCGGGGCGCTCATTGGCGCCCCAGACTTGCGCCCAGCCGAGGAAGAAGCGCTGTTCGGGAGTGAAGCCGTCGAGATCCTTGGGGCGAGGCTTGCCTTCGAGCGATTTTTCGTACGCGGCGTAGGAAATGGTGAGGCCGCCGAGGTCGGCAATGCTTTCGCCGAGGACCAGCTTGCCGTTCTGGTGCAGACCGGGCTCGACTTCGAAGCCGTCGAACTGATTGGAGACGCAATCCGTTCGGGTTTTGAAATTCTTGAGGTCCTCGTCGGTCCACCAGTTCTTCAGGTTTCCATTGAGATCGTACTGGCTGCCATGGTCGTCGAAACCATGACTGATTTCATGGCCGATGACCGCGCCCATGCCGCCGTAGTTCACGGCGTCGTCGGCTTTGGGGTCGTAAAAGGGCGGCTGCAAAATCCCAGCGGGAAACACAATCTCATTCCTGCTGCTGCTGTTGTAGGCATTGACGGTGGGCGGCGTCATGCCCCATTCGGTGCGGTCAACGGGTTTACCAATTTCGTTTAGCTGGCGGGCAAATTCGAAGCGCGCTCCGCGAGTCCAGTTTTCCAGATAAGAGGAACGATCGATGGGGAGTTTGGAGTAATCGCGCCACTTATCGGTGTAACCGATCTTGATGCCGAAGGCCGCGAGTTTTGCGGCGGCCTGCGCACGGGTTTCCGGACCCATCCAGGGAAGTGTTTTCAGGTCGTCGCGGAGGGCGGAGATCAGGTTATGAACCATGTCGAGGGCATGGGCCTTGGCCTCCGGAGGAAAATACTGCTGCACATAAACTTGTCCGAGGGCTTCGCCAAGGGCGCGGTCGGTGGCCTGCACGCAGCGCTTCCAGCGTGGCTGAATCTCTTTCGCGCCCGTGAGCGTGCGTCCGCGGAATTCGAAATCTTCGGCCACAAATTTTTCCGGAAGAGTGGCTGCGGCAGCGTTCACCAGGTGCCAGCGAAGGTACGTTTTCCAATCATCGAGGGAGGTGGCGTTGAGTTGCGCGTTGAGGGCTTTGAAGAACTCGGGCTGGCGGACGTTGAGCTCCTTTAATTCGGTGTGGCCAACAGCCTTGAAATAGGCGTCCCAGGAGAAGTTCGGCGTGAGCGGCTGCACGTCGGCGAGATTCATCAGGTGATAGTTCTTGACGGGGTCCCGGAGTTCGACGTTGGAGGAAGAAGCTTTGGCCAGCGAAGTTTCGATGGCCATGACGGTTGCGGCTTCGGCGGCGGCTTTGTCCTCCGCGTCGCCCAGCAAGACAAACATTTTCGCCACGTGTTTGACGTAGGCTTCGCGTAGTTGCTTGGACTTTTCGTCTTCGCGCAGATAATAGTCGCGGTCGGGAAGTCCCAGGCCGCCCTGCGAGGCGGTACCGATCACGCGCGCGCTATCCTTGGGATCCTGCGCGGCGTCGAATCGGAACAGCACGCGAACGTTTTCGCCTTGCAAGCGCGCGGCTTCCTCGGGGATAGCGGCCAGACTGTTCAGTTTTGCAATGCGCGCGAGCGCCGGTTCGAGGGGCTTGGTGCCAGCGGCTTCGATCGCCGCGGTGTCCATGCAACTAGCGTAAAAGTCACCGATTTTTTGCGTATTCGAGCCGGCAGCGGCTTTGACGGTAGCCGATTCCTCCAAAACATGGCGGAGATTCTGCTGATTCTTCTCCGCAAGCTCGGCGAAGGTGCCCCAGCTTGGATACTCGGCGGGAATGGGATTGCTTTTCATCCAGCCGCCCATGGCGAACTGGTAGAAGTCGTCGCAGGGTTTGCAGGTCTTATCGAGATTGCTGGGCGAAAAGCCCCAGGAGGAAGGAGCGTCCGCGAAAGCGCGCGAACTACGGTTCGCGCCAAGGAGAATCGCCAGCCCCGCCAGGCAGAGGAGACTCGCCAGAACATGCCAACGCAACGACCGCTTCTTCATGACACACCTCGATAGGATGAACGAAATGGTTTAGACGGACGGGAAAAGAGTTTAGCAGACCTGCCACCGGCGGCAGAAGCGGGAACGCGAAATTCGTGGTGGATCAATGCGTCGGCGCCGGGAGAGGTTTCTCGTATTTGGCGGTGTCGACGGACTGCCACTCGCCACGCTCGATGCCTTCGCGGACTTGCGCGGCCGTCTTGCCTTTGCGGGACTGCTCGTAGGAGTAGAAGACTTCGCGCATGCACGTACCGCAGCCCGAGCCATGCTTGCTGACGAAACAGTCCAGCAGGCTGCCGTGACCCTGGCTCTGGTCACAATGGCAGTAGCAGGGCTGCTGATACAGGACCTTCTTGATGCGCGCGGCCAGGGCATAGGCATTTTGAATGACAGGGGCGGTGAACAGGGAGGGGTCCATCGTGGGAGGAAGCGCGCCCTGCGGGACTTGAGAATGGAAGGCGGGTATGGGCTCACTGGCGCTGGCTTGCGGCACGGCGTTGTCTCGCGGAGATTCGGACGAACGAGAAGCGGCGCGCTGCGGCAAGAACACCAAACCGAGCGCCAGGCCGAAGAGAATCATTCCGCTGAAAAGCTTGTTGATCCAATGCATGACCCAGCCTCCGTCGGCACTCCGAAAAAACAAACGACGCTTGCGTCCTTCCTTACTGTACGGCGGCAAAGAAAAATATTCCACCCCGGCAACGAGAGTGTGCAGGATTCAAAAGCGCTCAAGGCAGATGAACCACAGCGATGCGCACGCGTTGCAGCTTGGTGACGTCCATGATGCGATCGCCATTCAAATTGTCGATTTGACTGTTGGCGATGAAGTAGAAATCGTTGCCGCGAATCGCGCCCGTCGTGGGCAGCACGGTAAACGCCGAGCGGTTTTCGAGTACGCTGGCCTGCACGACGCGAGAGCCATCTTTCGACAGCCGGAATGTGGCCACGCGCGGAGAGCCAATGCCGTTCTGCACACCTACGAGGCTGCCGTTGTGCCAATAGAGACCGTCGATGCCGGCCAGAGTGCTGCGCGGGCCGGGGATGAGGTCGTGACTGGTCCTGTCCGCCAAGTCGATGCTGACAACCCCAAGATCGTCGGCGACGAAGAGGGAATGGTCATCGTCCGCGAGTGCAATGCCGTTCGGATGCATCAGCGCGCGGTTCACAGGGATGGTGTCAAAGGACTGGGACTTCGGATCCCAGCGAAACAGGAGATGAGTGGAGGTGCTGGTCGTATACACCTCGCCATTTTTCCGGACCACGAGATCGTTGAAGCCATGTTTTTCGGGCCCCTTCGGTGCGTAACGTCCCAGCAGGTTTCCCTGGGGGTCGATGTGGATGAGTTCGGTCTGCCAGGCATCCTTTGCAAAGTTCGTGGTGGCTGCCCAAACCGTTCCGTCCGAGGGATCGAGGCGAATTCCAAGAACGGGCAGCAGTTTGTAGCGCTCGGTTGGGGCGAGGTCGGAGACGCGGCTCTCCATGGTGATTTTCACGATTTTCCGGCGATGGAGACTGCTCATGTAGAAGACATCCTGTTTTTCGTCGTACGCCAGGCCTTCGGGAATGAGGTCCTTTTCCTCCGCGACGAGAGCCTGATGAGCCTGCGCCACCGCGGGAAAATCCTTGTGCGCACGCTCGACGAGCGAGTCGAATTCTTTCTCGCCCTTTAGCCCGCGAAACTCCGGATCACCGGAAGGGTCGAACCCTTCTTGCAGCGCGATGCAATCTTTCAGCAGGGCGAGCGCCTCGCGAGTTTCGTGCAGATGTTGTTTGGAAACAGCCAGGAAGTACAGCGCGGCGCCCCGATCGGGCAGCGCGGGCATCAGCTTTTCGACGGTGGCTATTTGTTCGCGCACTTCAGCGGCGTCATCGGGCTCCGCGGGCATTCCCTTGACTTGTTCCTGCTGCGCCGCGGCCCGCCTCAAGGCGAAAAACCCGCCGAAGAACAGAAGCGGAATCAAGAATGCGGGCAAACGCTTACGGGAATTCATGGCGATGAATTAGACGCGCGGTTTGAGTATTTTGCATCACTCTGCCGCCGCGAGCACCAGGAGATGGCGGACTAAGCAGCAGTATACGCCGCAGAAGAAGTTGCGGAAGACGCCCGTTCCGCGAGATGCCGGGCCCGGAGGTTGCGCTGCACGCGGCGGCCCCAGCCTCGCACAAACGAAAAATTCAGCGCGCCACCAATGGCGGAACTGGCGAGAGGAATCAAGCGGCCCGCCCATTTCTGAGCGCTTTCTTCCCCGAGCTTTGCGGCCAGGCGCGCGGCGATGCGAGGTCCGAGTTTTTCCATCATCTGCTTTTCGGCCAGGTCCTTGCCGTAGTCAATTCCGGCCGCGGACGCGGCAGCCATCCACATCGCAAGCTGCTCATCCTGGCCATGAGCATGAAAACCGTACAAGAGACAGAGTCGCTGAATCAGCCGGAGAGTAATGATAGTAAGGAAGCTGGCGTCGGGAAGGAGTGTGATCATGCCGCCGAGTCCGAAACCCGCGCCTTCCGCGAGAGCCAGGCGCTCCGCATCGCGGATGAGCATTTTGGCGATGGCGTCCAGGCGTTCAATGGGAACGTCTCTCATGCGCTCAAAATCAGGGACCCACAGACCGTGCTTGTCCGCAAGCTGGCGGCGAAAAACGTCGGGGTTGACTTCCACGGAACGCAAGCCTTTCCAAAAGCCAAAGCGCATGGCACGCCCCAGAGTGCGCCCGACAAGCGACCTCTTTCCGGTGTTTCGTAACTTCGCCATGGCTATTAGCATCCTACGGCGGTTAGAACCCTCTGGCAACAACGGCGTTGCACGATGAGTCTCACTCTTGGAATAAGCTAAAAGCAGGGGGGAGTTACCCGGAAGGCGGCAGGGAAGCGAGCGTACTACTTGACGTGGAAGGCATTTTGGGTAAACTGCCTTTTCTCTATGGCGACGATGCCACAATTCGTTCCCGGGGAAGTCATCCACGACCTAGACTTCCCGCAGCGCGAGGCGGCGTTCTTTTACGGCCTCTTTCTGCGTGGACACGCAGCAGAGCGTCTGCGGCGCGACATCGAGGTGCCGCCCGCGGTGCTTGCAAAATGGCATCGGGAAGCCGAGCGCGATCCGCAATTGCGCGACATTTTCACGCGCATCGTGGAATACCGCCGCCACGTGCTCGCCATTTTCGATACGCTGGTGGGTTCCGACGTGCAAAACATGCGCGTGCAGTAGAAATCCCCAAATCTCTCTGAAATCCCTCGTAAACTCTGGCTATCTTTTGTCGCTGGAATCTCCTGTCCGAAGGTTCAGGCCAAAAAATGTCAGGCAACCCCAGGTTGCGGCACGGGTTCTAACGGGAATCGAGGGGCAAGTCTCACAAAATGCAAGGGATTCGTCGATTGACGTGGCGCTTGTCCGGGGTTAGAATCCAAACGTCCTAATAGCTTGAGGTGTCCTTCATGTCACAGGTGGTACGCACCCTGCTCTTTTCTCTTTTTTCACTGGCTCTAGCAATTCCACCGGTCCTTGCGCAGGAGCAGCAAGATCCCAACGCTGATAAAGCTAAGAAACTTACCAAAGAGCAGAAGCAGAAAACAAAGCAGGTGCTCAAGGAATTGGGCCACGAGTACAAACAGTGGTTGAACGAGGATGTGGTCTACATTATTTCGCCCGCCGAGCGTCAGACTTTCCTCCAATTGGGAACGAACGAAGAGCGCGAGCAGTTCATCGAGCAATTCTGGCTGCGGCGCAGCAGCAATCCGGACCTGCCGGAGAACGATTTTAAGGAAGAGCACTACCGTCGCATTGCCTATGCCAACGAGCACTATGCTTCGGGCATCCCTGGCTGGAAGACGGATCGCGGAAAGATGTACATCATTTGGGGGGCCCCGGACGAAATCGAATCGCACCCCACGGGTGGTACCTATGACCGTCCGATAGAGGAAGGCGGCGGATCGACGTCAACGTATCCGTGGGAAACCTGGCGCTATCGTTACATGGAAGGCCTAGGGGAAAACATGATTTGGGAGTTCGTCGATCCCAGCGGCTCGGGGGAATATCACCTGACGACGGATCCATCGGAGAAAGACGCATTGTTGTATGTGCCGGGCGCCGGTTTGAGCCAACTGGAGTCCATGGGGCTGGCATCGAAAACGGACCGCTTCACACGCTCGGACGGCACGCATTTGCCGAGCACGCTGGGCGGCAGCACGCCGGCGAGCCTGAATGAATTCACGCGGCTGGAGAATTATGCAAAGGTGTTTCAACCGCCGCCCGTGAAGTATAAGGACCTCGAGGCTTTGGTGACCGCGCACATTGTGCGCGATCAAGTGCATTTTACGTGGCGAACCGACTATCTGAAAGTCACCAACGACACCGTGCTGGTACCGGTGACAATACAAGTGCCCAACACGCAGCTTTCCTTTCATTCGAAGGAAGGAGTACACTCCGCAACCCTCAATGTCTTCGGACGCGTCAGCACGCTGACAGGACGCGTGGTGCAGACGTTCGAAGACGCAGTCAGCCGCGATTTTCCAGACTCGCTATTCCAGCAATCCTTGAAGCTCTCGTCAATTTATCAGAAATCTGTTCCGCTGCGCCCGGGACTCTACCGTCTGGACTTGGTGATCAAAGACGTGCAAAGCGGGAACGTCGGCGTGATTAACTCGCGGCTGGCGGTTCCTCGATATGATGACGATAGATTGGACTCTAGTTCGTTGATTCTCGCGGACCAGATCGAACATGTGCCCGCGAAGCAGATCGGAACGGGACAGTTTGTGCTGGGTTCCTCGAAAGTCCGGCCGCGGCTGGAAGGTGATTTCACGACCACCGATAAATTGGGAATCTATCTGCAGGTGTACAACCTGAAGGCCGACGACAAGACGCATAAGTCCAATGCGAAATTCGAATTCACCGTCAAGCGGGGCGCCGAGCAGGTCATGCAGTTCAAAGAAACCTCGGAAAACATGAAGCAGTCCGGCGATCAGATCACCATCGAGCGCTTGCTGCCGCTGGCGACTTTGACACCGGGGAAGTACACCATCGAGGTCAATGCCACGGACACGCTTTCGAACCAGAGTATTACCCGAACGGCGGAATTCAGTGTGAAAGCGCCGGCGGAAACCAAGACGGCAGCCAACACGGTACCGGGGAGGTAGCCAGACGTGAAACATCGGCGGCTCCGAATCCTGGGGGCCCTGGTCCTGACAGCTGGCTTTGCGTCCATCGGGGCGCATCCGGCGGTCGCGCAAGCGAAGCCTGTGTCCGGGAAGCTGTCGGGCGTAGTGCGCGACAGCAGCGGTACGCCGCAAATGGGTGCAACTGTCGAAGTGGTCTCCGAGGCCGCCCGGCCAGGGGCCGCGCTTGATTTCCTCACCAACACACAGGGAATTTTCAACGGCGCGAACCTTGCGCCGGGTTTTTATACTGTCCGTGTGACGCTCGCGGGTTACCTTCCTACTCTCGAGAAGCACATCCGCATTGCTTCTAACCTAACCACCGTCGTCCGTATCCAGTTGGAGTCCATGTTTGCTTCGCTCGATCAATTGCGACGCGCCCCTTCCCCTAGCGCGATTGACGCCGATGACTGGAAGTGGGTGCTGCGCTCGGCATCCTTGACGCGTCCGGTGCTGGAGTGGGCGGACGACGACGATGTGACCGCCTCGAGTTTAAGCCTGGACAACGGCAAACCGAGGCCACCGAGGGCGCGCATCGAGTTTACGGATGGCGCGAGACGGCCAGGCTCCGTTTCGAACGTTGCGGCTGCCCCCGCAACGGCATTCGCCTACGATCAAAAACTCGGTGGGACCAGCCGGCTGATCATTGCGGGGCAGGTGAGTTATGAGGGTGATGCCCCTGCTGGGGGTATCGCCACGGTTTGGCTGCCGACAGGCTCGTTGGGGGCAGGCCCGCACACCGCGCTGGTAATTCGTGAAGCAAAGCTGGGTCCGGATGGGCCGACGTTCCGCGGCGTGCGTATCGATCAGGGTGGATCGCTGGGTTTCGGCGACAACGTAGTGCTGCGCTATGGCAGCGAATTTGTTCTGGTGGGGCTGGGTGCCGCGGCGTCCTCCTTGAGGCCTCGCGGTGAGCTTGATGTTCGCATTACGGACGACTGGCATGCGGCGCTGATTTTTGCTTCGCAGCCCAGCGGTCCAGGACCTCTGGAAGCAGGGGTAGGCGAAAATGGGAGCGTACTGGCCGCGGCCGTAAATGAGCTGGACGCCTTCCCCGCGCTGCTCTGGCGGAACCGTCGGCCAGTGCTACAGAGTGGCTGGCATGAAGAATTGGCCGCCGAGCGCAGGATGGGTGCGCACGGCAAGCTGCAAGTCAGCGCGTTCCACGATGACAATCTGCATGCCGCAGTATTCGGGCGGGGCAGCAGCCTGCCTGCCGGGGACTTCTTCCAGGACTACTTTTCGAATGGATTTGCCTACGACGGCGGTTCGTCAAGCAGTTGGGGAACACGCGCTGCCCTGCGGGAAAAGCTTGGAGACGACATCGAGTGGACCGTGGTGTATTCCTACGCCGGTGGGTTGACTCCCTTGGAGGATGCCGACGCGCCGCTGCGAGCATCGTTCCGCACCATGCAGAAACATTCCCTGGGAGCGGGCTTGTCCGCCAACGTGCCTCATGCGGGCACGAAACTGACTGCAGGCTACAAGTGGGTCAGTGGCGTGACGGTTTCCCGCGTGGACAGCTATGGCGAGTCGCTCTTCCAGTTGGACCCTTACCTTCATGTGGGTTTCCGGCAGCCGCTGCCGAAGTTCATGCTGGGACATTGGGAAGCGGTCGCAGACTGCGACAACCTATTGGCTCAGGGCTATGTCTCTCTAAACAGCCGGGATGGCCGAGTGCTTCTGGTCCCCGCGTTTCGCACGTTCCGCGGGGGCTTAAGCCTCCAGTTTTAAGGCCCAAGAAGAGGCTTTGGAAAGCTGTAGGGTCCTTCCAGAAAGCGGATTCCGCAGGGGTGCCCTCCCTCCCTTTTCTGTAAGATGAAGATAGAGCAAGAGTTCGTGTAGTCACGGCCTTCCAAAGAATGGAAGTTGAGTTGCACCTAACAAAAAGTGTTTGGGTGTGTCTCTAATCGCACTATGAGACAGAATTTGCGAGTCAGTCTTGGAGCCGTCGTGCTGGCGCTGGCCACGCTGGCGGCGATGATTTTCGCGTGGTTGAACTTCGTTCAACGCACGCAATTTGAAGCCCCCGAGGACGGAGTCGCGTGGCTGGATACCACGCAGGGTGTACAGGCCTGGCAGGTGGCACCCAACTCGCCCGCAATGCGAGCAGGAGTGCGCGCGGGCGACCTGCTCGTGGCCATCAATGGCGCTCCCGTAACAAGCTCCGTGCAGGTTACCAAGCGCCTCTGGCGCGCGGGATTGTGGACGCAGGTGCGTTACAAGCTGGTGCGTAATGGCCAGGAATTCGAAACTCCCCTAGTGACTGGGCCGAGCGAGAAACCAGCATCGATTGAAGATTACCTGCGCGTCGTTGGTCTTCTCTATTTGTTTATCGGATTGTTCATTTTTGCGCGCCGCTGGAACGCGCCGCGCGCGGTCCATTTTTACGTTTTTTGCCTGGTTTCCTTTGTTCTGTTTTCCTTCCATTACAGCGGAAAACTGGACAGTTTTGACTATGAAGTCTACTGGGCAAGCATCGCGGCGCGCCTGCTCGCGCCCGCGTTGTTGCTGCATTTCGCGCTGGTGTTCCCGGAGCGGACCGAGGCGGCAGGGCGCTCGTTGTCCAAGCTCGGCTTGGTTTACGCCCCTCCTGCTGTGCTGCTGCTCATCCACGGAAGCGCGGCTCTACAGGCGCTGGGATTTGTACCCTGGCTTGGTTCCCGTGTGCTTCTCGACAAAATCGAGCTGAGCTACCTGGGCGTGTGCTTCCTGCTGGCAGGACTGGTTTTTTATAAGAGTTTCCGCGAGGCGGCGGCCGGGGTACTGCGTCAGCAGTTGAAATGGCTGACGGGGGGCACGCTGGCGGGAAGCTTGCCGTTTACCTGGCTGTACATAGTACCGTTCGACTTCGACGTTACGTCCCACGCCTGGACGCAGTTCTCCTCGCTGTGTCTTGTGCTTGTCCCGCTGTGTTTTGGGTACGCCATCATCCGTTACCGCTTGATGGACGTGGACATCATCTTCAAGCGCGGATTGGCATATACCGCGGCCACAGCCGCGGTGGCGGCCGTCTATTTCGCTCTCGTCGCGTTGATTGCGGAAATCTTCCATGCGCAAACAACGGGGCCGATCGGCAGCGTCATCGCCATCATGATTGCGGCGTTTCTTTTCCAGCCGTTCCGTGAATGGATTCAAGCGCGGCTGGACCGCTTTTTCTACCGCGACCGTCTGGACTACCGGCGCACACTGATCGAGTTCGGGCGCACGCTGACGAACGAAGTGCGGCTGGAGCCCATGCTGGGTTCGGTCATGGACCGCGTGTCGCAGACCTTGCTAGTCGACCGGCTAGCCATCTTTGTTGAGGATCCCACGCACCCCGGGCATATGCGGCTGGCGCGGTCCATGGGTGTGCGGCTTTCCGAGCCACAGGATCTCAGTTTCCTCGAGCCGGCCCGGCCCGAGTTCGCGCGCGGGGCGCTCTTTTTCGAGTCGCCCCGTGCCGCGAGAGACGTCAGCGAATCGGTGCGGCGGACGCTTGAGCAGCTCGATTTGAATTATTTCGTGCCTTGCCGGATTCGCGAACACACCGTCGCGGTACTCGGCCTCGGGAAGACCGTCGATGGCGATTTTCTTTCCAGCGATGACGTCGAGCTGGTGGAAACCATCGCCGGATATGTAGCCGTGGCGCTGGACAACTCGCAGCTGTACACCTCTCTCGAGCAGAAGGCCCTGGAAATCGCGCGGCTGAAAGACTTCAGCGAGAACATCGTGGAATCGCTGAACGTCGGCGTCTTGGCCGTCGATTTGTACGGAATTGTCGAAAGCTGGAATACGCGCATGGAGCAGTTATTTGGCGTGGCCCGGCAGGACGCGGTCGGACAGCAGTTGCGCCCGCTGCTCCCGGAAGAATTGGCGGCGGAAATCGCGTCGCGCGGCGACGAAGAACAGATCACCGGCATCTATAAACAGAGGCTGCAGCACCAAGGGCGGCTGCTGACGCTGAACGTTTCGATCGCGCCGCTGGTCAGCAAATCGGGCGAGCGGATCGGACGGCTGCTGTTGTTTGACGACGTGACCCAGCGCGAGCGCATGGAAGAGCAGATGACGCAGACGGAAAAGCTGACATCGCTCGGTCTCCTCGCGGCAGGTGTGGCGCACGAAGTGAATACGCCGCTGGCGGTTATCTCAAACTACATCCAGATGCTGGCGAAACAAATGCCCGACGGCGATCCCCGGCAGGCCATCATCGAGAAAATCGTGAAGCAGACCTTCCGCGCGAGCGAAATCGTAAACAACCTCCTGAATTTCTCACGCACCGGGGCGGGGGAAGCCGCGGATGTGGACGTGAACCGCGTGGTGGAAGAAACCTTGTCGCTGGTAGCGCACCCCTTGAAAACTTCGCAGATCCAAATCGTGAAGCAGCTCGGGGAGCCGCTGCCCGCGGTGCGTGGCTCGGCGAACAAACTGCAGCAAGTGTTCCTGAATCTGTTCCTGAACGCGCGGGACGCCATGCCCAGCGGGGGCATGCTGGAAGTGCGCACCGCGACGCACAACGGCAGCGTTGAAATTGAAATCGCGGATACCGGCGCAGGCATTCCGCGGGAACACATCCACCGCATCTTCGATCCGTTTTTTACCACCAAGGGCGTGGGCCGCGGCACGGGCCTGGGCCTCTCCGTGAGCTACGGCATCATCAAAGAACACTCCGGGAAGATTGACGTGCGCTCGACGCCCGGCAAAGGCACTTCTTTCCACGTCGAGTTCCCCGCGGTCAGGAAAGCGGTTCATGTCTAAGGGCTCCATACTAGTCGTTGATGACGAATCCGAAATCCGAGAAGGCCTGGAGCTGCTGCTGAAGAGCGAGGGCTACGGAGTCTCCAGCGCGGAGAGCGGCGAATCCGGCCTGGCGAAGCTTGGGGAACATCCCTATGACCTGCTGCTGCTGGACGTAAGCCTCCCGGACCGCAACGGCCTGGACATGCTGAAGGAAATCCGCCGCCGCGATCCGCATCTTTCCGTGGTGCTTATCACCGCCTACGGCTCGATCGATATGGCGCGCGCGGCCTTCAAGAATGGCGCGATGGATTACATCACCAAGCCGTGGTCCAACGACGAACTGCTCGCGCAAGTGGCGCAGGCTGTCGAATCACGCCGGCTGCGCGACGAAAACGTGCAGCTCAAGCGCGCGCTGAAGCAGCGTTTCAATTTCCCGGCGATCATCGGTAAAAGCGACAAGATGCAGACACTTCTGGACCTGGTGAGCCAGGTCGCGCCCTCGCGCTCCACCATTTTGATCAGCGGAGAGAGCGGCACGGGCAAGGAGCTCATCGCCAAGGCCATCCATTCGGCTTCCACGCGCGCGGACAAAGCCTTTGTCCCCGTGAATACAGGATCGATACCAGTGGATTTGCTGGAATCACAACTCTTCGGCCACGTGAAAGGCGCCTTCACCAGCGCGGTCGCTTCCAAAAAAGGCCTGTTCGAAGTCGCCGACCAGGGCACGATTTTCTTCGATGAAATCGCCACCATCAGCCCGGAAACGCAGGCCAAACTTCTTCGCGTCATCCAGGAGCGCGAATTCATGCGTCTGGGCGGGACCGAGCAAATCAAGGTCGACGTGCGCATCGTTGCGGCATCCAATATCGATCTCCTTACGCTCGTGCGCGAAGGCCGCTTCCGCGAAGATCTTTACCACCGCTTGAATGTGATTCATCTTCAGCTTCCGCCCCTGCGCGAGCGCCGGGAAGACGTGCCCATGCTGCTCGCTCATTTTCTGGGGCGCTATTGCCAGGAGAATGCCAAGCCGCTACGGCAGTTTACCGCTGGCGCACTGAAGCTGCTGATGGACTACGACTGGCCCGGCAATGTGCGCGAATTGGAAAATGTCGTCGAGCGCGCCGTCGTGCTCTCGACGCAGGAGCGCGTGGACGCCGATCTTTTGCCCGAAAGCATCCGCAGCAAAGAAATCGTGCGCGGCGTAAGGCTGCAACTCTCCGAGTTTCTCCCGGCCTTGCCCGGCGAGCCCGGTTCGCGTTCCGGCGCCGATCATTCTCAGCCTTCGTTATTTCAGATCATGGACGAGATCGAGCGCCGCATCATCGTGGACATGCTGGAACGCACTGGCTGGAACCAGACGGAAGCAGCAGAACGCTTCCTGATTCCGCTGTCCACCCTCAACCAGAAGATCAAGCGTCTGGGCATCGACGTCCGCCGCCGCGGCCGTGGCGACGAAAGTTTCACCGCCACCATCGGCAAATAGCCTCGGCCGGCAAAGCTGCCCACTTTGCGCTTGCCACATCGCCGCTTCCTTAGGCACAGTACCGGGGAATGATTCTGCGCCTTTCGACTTCCCTGGAGCGTGGGGTTCTTGCCGCCGTAGCCTCGGGGCTCGCCGCCTTTCTGTCTTTTTCCAGTATTCGCAACGCCTGGGCCGAGCACTACGCGGGCTTGGAAACGCCGCAAGGATTCTTGCGCGCCACGCAACTCGAGCCGGGCAACGCCCGCAACTGGTATCTCCTCGGCCGCTACTGGCAATACAACCTCGAAAATCCGGACGCAGAGCGCGCCATTGCCGCCTATCGGACTTCCCTTTCTTTTGCTCCACAATCGGCGGACACCTGGCTGGACTTGGCGGCGGTCTACGAGTCGGAGAACGATCTCCCCGCCGCGCGAGATGCCTACCGCAAAGCCAAGGAAGACTATCCGCTCTCTGCGGTCGCGGCCTGGCGGTACGGAAACTTTCTCCTCCGCCAGGGCGAGCAGGATTCCGCGTTTCGTGAAATCCGTCATGCCATTCAGTCCGATCCCAAGCGGGCCGCGGAAGCATTTTCCCGATGCATCCGCGTGGACCCGGACATTCACGCCATTCTGGACCAGGTGTTGCCCGCTTCTCGCGATGTCTATGTGGACGTCATGCGCGAATTACTCGACGAAGGTAATGTCGAGCAAGCATTAGTGGTTTGGTTCCGGCTGGTTGCGTTATATCCACATCTCCCGCTTTCCGACTCATATCAACTCGTGGACTCCTTGATCCAGAAAATGCAGCTTAATTTGGCGCGCCAGATATGGGACCAGGCTGTTGCCCTAACCGGCATGTCGCAACTGCTGGATCCGCCTGGCTCTGTTGTCTGGGATGGCAGTTTCGAATCAGGGATCAGAGGAGTCGGCTTTGCCTGGAGGATTTCGCCTCTCAGCGGTGGCGTGCAAGCCAGCATCGACGGACACGAAAAACATTCCGGCAAGTATTCGCTGAGAATCACATTTGACGGAAAAAGTGATGTAAATTTCCAGAATGCTTGCCAAATCGTAGTCGTTCAGCCATCCACGGCATATCATTTTTCCGCATGGGTCCAAACCCGGAACCTCACCACCGATGAAGGAATCAGGTTTCAGTTGAATGCCAGCTCCCCCGCCGGCGAACCTGCCACGCTCACCAACGATCTGCGCGGAACCGTTCCCTGGACCAGGATCGAAATCCCTTGGAAGTCTGGAAGCGATGTCAACGAGATGCAAATTTGCTTGAAACGAAACCCGAGCGCTGCTTCCGACAATCGGATCCAGGGTACGGTGTGGGTCGACGACGTCGCGCTGATTCCGGCTGGCGCGGAGAACGCCCGGCCATGAAGTTCTTGCGAATCGGGATTTGTGCTCTTCTTGTTTTTGCGGTTGCCGCGCACGGGGCCGTCGAAGACTGGGCCAGAGCGGTGCTGGAGACCGGTGCGGGGCTGCTTTTTCTTGCCTGGGCCGCGCGCAGCTACTTCTGCAAGCAGGAACAGCTTGTGATTTCGCCTTTGCTGCCGCCGCTGGCCGCACTCTCGCTGGTGGTGCTTGGCCAGTGGTTGTTTCACCGCACCGCTTCGGCGTATGACACGCGGCAGGAACTGCAGCTCCTTATTGCGGATGTCCTTCTCCTCTTTCTCGCTTCACAGGTATTTCGCGCCCTCGAGGACTGGCGGGGCTTCTTTTGGTTTGTCATGGGTTTCGGTTTTTTTATCGCCGTCTTTGGGATCCTCCAGCAGCTGACATTCAATGGAAAGCTGTACTGGTTTCGTGAGATGCGCTATGGGGGCATCCCCTTTGGCCCGTACGTGAACCGCAATCATTTCGCGGGATTCGCGGAATTGGTGATCCCCGTGGCGCTGGTGCCCCTGGTGCTGGGAAAGGTGCGCCGGGAGCGGTGGTTTCTTGTGGGACTGTTTGCGGTACTGCCGATGGGTGCGTTGTTTCTTTCGGCTTCGCGCGGGGGCATTCTCAGTTTTGGCGTCGAGCTGGCGGCACTGGCGCTCTGGATGGTGGTCAAGCGGCGAGTCGTTGGCGCGCAACTGCTCGCGGTCGGCGCCGTTCTGCTGGTGGCCATTTTACTGGTGTCCTGGCTTGGTGTAGGGCAGGTCCTGCAGAGATTCTCATCGCTGCAATCGCTTGAAGTCTCCGAAAGGAAACGCGCATCCATGCGGCGGGACACTTGGCGGATTTTTCTAGAGCACCCCTGGACGGGCACGGGGCTGGGAACGCTGCAAACCGTCTTTCCGCGCTATGACACGCTGTACGACGGAAAGATCGTCAATCACACCCACAACGACTATTTGGAGGCCCTGGCGGAAACAGGGATCGCTGGGGGCCTTTGCTGTGCCTGGTTTCTCGGTGTCTTGCTGTTCGACCCCATACGGCGGCTTTGGCTGGACAGCGACTCTTTCGCGGCGGCTTTGCATCTGGCCGGTCTACTGGGGTGTGTCGGATTTCTAGTGCACAGTCTGGTGGACTTCAATCTGCACATTCCCGCAAATGCGCTGCTGTTTTTCCTCATGGCACACTTGGCTACCGGCGAGATCCAGCCAGCGATTCCGGAAACGGGTGCAAGCCGTCACTCGCGGAAACATCGGCGGAATCCTGATTGAATTGACCAATCTGCCTGTATAATCAACCTGGGGGTCGTCTATTCGCATGCAGCCAGCCAGACTGGGTGCGCTGTGTTTTTGTGTCGTCGCGAACGCCTTGCTAGGAATACTGGTTTTCGCGCCGTTTAGTCGTGCCCAGACCGTCCTCGAGACCCCACAACAAGCAAACGAGAAGATTCGGGCGATGTCCGCGGCGGCGCGTGCCATGCCGCATGACTACGTGATCGGCAGCGGCGACGTGCTCGCCGTTGATATCTTCGATGTCAAGGAGCTGAGTCGCGAGGTACGCGTCAGCCAGACAGGATCCATCGGGCTGCCCCTGGTGCCGGTGCGCCTGCATGTTGCCGGATTGACCGAAAGCCAGGCGGAAGAAAAAATTGCCGAAGTGCTGGAAGCCAATGGCTTGGTGACCCATGCGAATGTGAGCGTCAGCGTTAAAGAGCGAAAAAGCAAACCTATCACGGTGGTAGGAGCGGTGGGCCATCCCCTGGTATACCAGGCGGAGCGGCAAGTGACCCTGTTGGAAGTACTCGCGGAAGCCGGAGGCATCGCCAATGACGCGGGTGACACTGTCATCGTCACGCGGACAGCACTGGATGCCGCGACCGACCCTTCCGAACCGCCTCCGATTGGTCCGGAAGAACCGATTCCGTCCTCGATCCAGCATTCCGCGTCCAATGCCGAGCCGTTGGACTCGGCTGCCGGTTCCGCGGTTTCTCCAGCGGGTGATGCTGCTGGACGGCAGCAGACATTCCCACAGCCGAAAGCTGCCGCGGAGATTCCCACCACAAATACTGCGCCTCGCAATACTTTGACCATCAATTTGAACGACCTGATGGAAACAGGGGATTCGGCGAACAATATTGTTCTACAGACCGGCGACATTGTAACTGTTCCTCACGCCGGCATCGTGTACGTGCTGGGAGCGGTTAACAAGCCTGGTGGATTTGTTCTGTCTAATGACCGGGGACAGCTGACCACACTAAAAATCCTGGCGCTGGCGGGCGGTCTGAACCACACCGCAAAATCAGATCATGCAGTAATCATTCGGAAAGATAATCTCGGGCAGCAGCACGAAGTCGCCTTGGACATCAGAAAAGTGCTGAAACGCCAGGCGGAGGACGTGCAACTTCAGCCGAGCGACATCTTGTTTGTTCCGGACAGCGCAAGCAAGCAGGCATTGATTAGAGCCGCGGAGTTCGGATTAGCCATCGGCTCGGCTGTGGTGCTCTACAGGCTCGCGTATCACTAGAATGTCGGAAGAAAACAAACTCGTAACGCGGGAGAACGGCTCGCACGGAGCAGTGGACTTGGTGGCGATGCCGTCGCGCCTGCCCACCTGGGATGTCTCGCCGCACGAACCCCACCTATACGACTACCTGCTGATTCTGCGGAAGCACCAGTGGCTGATCCTGTCGTTCATGGTGGCGGTTGTGACCATCGTGGCCATTGCTACATTTCGCATGCGGCCTGTTTACGTGGCCACGGCACGCATCGAGATTGACCGCGAGAATTCCAATATTCTCCCGTTCCAGGGCACCGATTCCTACGATTACATGATGGATCTCGAAAACTACATCGAGACGCAATCAAAAATCCTGACCAGCGAAACCCTTGGTCTCCTGACCATCCGCAACAGCGGTCTGACGGCTCGGCCGGAATTCGCTGCTCCCGGAGGACCCTCCGAAGCGGTGGCGAGCGGTAACCTGGCGAATCAAAAGAGGCCCCCGGAGCTGGGCGAGTTTCTCGGCAGCCTGAGCGTCAAGAGGGTTCCCAACAGCCGGCTGATGGATGTGAGCTTCGAATCCACCGATCCGCAGTTGGCAGCCCAGATCGTCAACGCCCACTTGGAAAACTACATCGAGCAAAATTTCCGCAGCCGTTACGAAGCCACCTCCCAGGCGTCCACGTGGCTCACCGACCAACTCAACGAATTGAAGATCAGAGTACAGAAATCGGAAGACGCGCGCATCGCTTACGAACGGCAGAACCAGATCTGGACGCTGGACGATAAGCAGAACATCACCACGCAGCGGCTGTCGGACATCAACAGGGAATTGACCGGTGCGCAGAGCGAACGGGTGAAAAAGGAATCGCTGTATGATTTCGCCAAGGCCGGAAACCTCGATGCTGTTCCCCAGGTGCAGGGCAACCCGGTGCTTTCCGACCTGATCAAGCGGCGAAGCGATGCCTCGGCGCAATACAACGATGCGCTCAGCCAGTATGGACCCAGTTTTCCCAAGGTGCAGCGGCTGCAGGTGCAAGTGAAAGAGCTTGACGAGAACATCGAAAAAGAAAAGCAAAACGTAGTCAACAACCTCGAGAACGATTACCGGGAAGCACGCCAGCGGGAAGCGCTTCTGAACTCGGAACTGGACCGGCAGAAATCCGAAGTGAATCAGATGTCGGAAAAAATGGTCGAGTACAACATCCTGAAGCGGGAAGCGGAAGCCAACAAGACCCTTTACGAAGGATTGCTCACCAAACTGAAGGAAGCGGGAATATCCGCGGGGCTGCGCTCTTCCAACATACGCGTCGTCGATCCAGCCATGATCCCCTCGACGCCGTCCCGGCCGGCGAAGGCGCGCAACGTCGCACTCGCATTTCTCGTCGGGCTGGTTGGCGGAATCGGTCTGGCGCTAATGCGCGAGTATCTGGACAACACCGTGAAGACGCCCGATGACATCGAGTCTTTGGCTCGCCTGCCCTCCCTGGCGGTGGTGCCGCAGTTTGCCGGGTCGAACGGAACCAGGAAGCGGCAAGGTTTGTTTAAGGGATTTCCAGCCACTAATGGACACGACGGGCGAATCGAACTCGTGGCGCAGCATCTTCCGAAATCTCAAATGTCGGAAGCTTTTCGCGCTCTGCGCACTGCCCTGCTGCTTTCACAAGCTGACCATCCGCCACAAGTAATTCTTGTGACGAGCGCGCTACCGCGCGAAGGCAAAACCACGGCGGCCGCAAATCTCGCGGTAACTCTGGCACAGTTAGGGGACAGTACGGTTCTCGTTGACGCCGATCTCCGCAAACCGGGCGTTGGACGGCTGCTGAATCTTACCAGCGGAAAATATGCAGGTCTCAGTTCGTATCTGGCCGGCGTATCCAGCCTGGACCTGGTGACGGTGCCGCATCCGCAAATCCCGAATCTCGCCGCCATTCCCACCGGGCCGTTGCCTCCGAACCCCGCGGATTTGCTTTCCTCGCATAAGTTGGCGGAGGCTATCGCGGAGCTTCGCAAGAAGTACAAATTCGTAGTCATTGACTCGCCGCCCATCATGGCCGCGACGGATGCCGTGATTCTGTCGGTACAGACCGATGGCGTGCTCCTGGTGGTGCGCAGCGGAGAGACTCCGAAAGAAGCGTTCACGCGAACCCGGGATTTGTTGTGTAGCGTGAAGTGCCATATCCTTGGTGTTGTTCTGAACGCAGTGGATTCCAGCGCTCCAGACTACTATTATTCTTACCGCTACTATCCGTACTCTTATGGCTATGGTCCTCAGGAAGCAGAGAATGTGCCGCACGACGGTCGCGAAGACGTTGTTACCGAGAGCATATTCCGCGATCACGACGACGATTCCCAAACACTCTAAGGAGGCTCCTTGCGTTATTTGATCACCGGCGGCGCCGGTTTTATCGGTTCACATTTGGCGGAACGGCTGTTGCACCGCGGCGACCACGTCGCTCTCCTCGATAACCTCTCCACGGGGAGCATGGAGAACATTCGCCACCTAAAGTCATCCGAGCGCATGCAATATCACCTGGACAACATCGAGAATCGCCAGTTGGTGGCGGAACTCGTTGATGGCGCCGATGTGATCGTGCATCTGGCGGCGGCCGTGGGCGTAAAACTGATTGTGGAAAGCCCGGTGCGCACGATTGAGACCAACGTCAACGGCACGCAGATGATTCTGGAAGCGGCGTGCAAGAAGCGGAAGTTAGTGCTGACCGCTTCGACGTCGGAAGTGTACGGCAAGAATACCAACGTGCCGTTTCACGAAGACGCGGATCTGGTTCTCGGGCCGACAACCAAGGGCCGCTGGAGCTACGCCGCGTCGAAAGCCCTCGATGAATTTCTTGCCTTGTCGTACTGGAAAGAGAAGAAATTACCGGTGATCGTGGTCCGCCTGTTCAATACCGTGGGGCCCCGGCAGACGGGCCGCTATGGCATGGTTCTGCCGAATTTCGTGAAGTCCGCCCTGGACAACACGGTCATCAGTATTTATGGCAATGGAAAGCAGTCGCGCTGTTTCTGCGACGTCCGCGATACCGTCGAGGGACTTATCCGCTTGATGGATTCGGAGCGTGCCATCGGCGAGGTGGTGAATGTCGGCAACACCGAAGAGATTACCATCGAGGGGCTGGCGCAGAAGGTGAAGGAGCGTACTCGCAGCACTTCCCCCATTGAGTATGTCCCTTACGATCAAGCCTACGAACCGGGATTCGAAGATATGATGCGGCGCGTGCCTTGCGTCGATAAGCTGCAGGCCCTGACCGGTTTTCGCCCACAAACGCCACTCGCGGAGATCATAGATCGCGTGGCCAATTTCTTCCGGCAAAAGGACGAACCGGCGCCCGTGGAGAAGGCCATTTCGCGCAGCGTGGCTTGAAGCAACCCGCCGGGCCTGGGTGCAATCGAACACCAACAAGAGTAGTGTACGATACCACTCAGGCAATGCTTCCTCCTTTGAGCTAGATGGCTAGCCAGGATTAAGGGAAGCGTTTGACGGATACTTCGTTCGTGGAAGAGCAAGCCGTTCATTCATCGCTGCGACCCGGCGCGCGCAAAGCGGAGCGTTTGCTCCTGCTGCTTTTCCTCCTCTCCCTGCCCTTGCTCAATCCCTGGGTTCGCGGCGATGGCGTCGGGTATTACGCTTTTGCGCGCGCCCCGCTCATTAGCCACAATCTCGACTTTACGCGAGACTATCAGGAGGCTAACGCCAGTTTTCGCGAAGGCCGGCTGGATGAAAACGGACAGCCAAGGGCGGAATTTCGCACGCCCACCGGACACCTCGACAATCACTTTACGGTGGGCCCGGGAATTCTCTGGAGTCCGTTTCTCCTCGTCGCGCACGTAGTGGTGTTGCTGGCGCGCGCCATGGGTTCTTCGGTCGTTGCGGACGGCTTTTCTGCCCCCTATCGTATCGCCATGGCGCTGGCCACGGCGCTCTACGGATTTCTGGGCCTGCTTCTTTCCTTCCGGCTGGCGCGGCAATATGTGGAGGAACGCTGGGCCTTGCTCGCGACCATTGCCATCTGGTGGGCCAGTTCGCTTCCCGTATATATGTATTTCAATCCTTCCTGGTCGCACGCGCATTCGGCGTTCGTAGTGGCCCTGTTTCTCTGGTACTGGCATGAAACGCGCCTGTCGCGTTCCTTACCGCAGTGGCTGGTGCTCGGCGCCATCGTGGGTCTGATGCTGAACGTGTACTACGCAAATCTGCTGCTTCTGGTGGTGCTCGTCTTCGAGGCTGTCCGGCAGTATCTTGCGGCGTTTCGCGGGTCGGCGAAGCCTGGCGAAAGCGCTGGGCAACTTTTTGTGAAGCATCTTCTCTTTGGTGCGGTCGTCGTAGTCTGCCTCTTGCCGACGTTTCTCACTCGCCTTTACATCTACGGGGGAATATTTGAAAGCGGCTATCTGCCGCTGAGTGAATGGTCCTGGCGTTCGCCATACCTGCTCGCGGTGCTTTTCAGCGCGAATCACGGATTGTTTTCTTGGACGCCCGTTCTCGCTTTCGCCGTCGCCGGACTTTTTCTTTTTTGGAGGCGCCAGCCAAGGGTAGGCGGAATGTTTCTCGTGGCGGCGCTGGCATTTTATTTGTTCATCGCGTGTTATCCGGATTGGGCGGGCATTTCCTCGTATGGAAATCGTTTTTTTGTTTCGCTAACGACGCTGTTCATTCTGGGCTTAAGCGTTTCGCTGGATTCCATCGCGTCTTTTTTCCGGAACCGCCGCGTGGCGCTCGCTGCGGCATCGGCAGTTTTGTTGTGCTTCATTTTTTGGAATTTCGGCTTGATGTTTCAGTGGGGCTCGCACCTGGTGCCGGCCCGCGGGCCCATCTCGTTCCGAGAAATGATCCACAACCAGTTTTTTGTGGTGCCCCGGCAGATCAGCGCGCACCTGGAGTCTTATCTCTTCAAGCGCAGAGCGATGATGCAGCAAATCGAGGAGCGCGATATCGAACAAATGAAGCAACCTCCCGCAAACTGAATTCTTCCCGCAAAACTTTGATACCCTAAGTAGGGGTTGTCCAGACCGCTCTCCGAGATTTGATCGATGGCTTCGACGACAGCACGTCCACCGGCCGTTGCGCAGAATACGTTGCATTCCAGCGAGCGCGTTACCGTGCGCATCGAACCACCGCACGGGTGGCTCGAACTGCGCCTCGCCGAAGTATGGGAGTATCGCGAGCTGCTGTATTTCTTCGTGTGGCGCGACGTCAAGATCCGCTACAAGCAGACGGCCATCGGCGTGGTTTGGGTGGTGCTGCAGCCGCTGCTGACCATGGGCGTCTTTACTCTTTTCTTCGGGCGTCTTGCCAAGCTGCCTTCCGACGGCCTGCCGTATCCTGTTTTTTATTTCTCCGCGCTCGTGGTGTGGACATATTTCGCCACCGCCCTGCTGAATTGCACCAACGTTGTGGTGGAGAATCAAAGGGTGATCACCAAAGTTTATTTCCCGCGGCTGATTCTGCCGGTTTCCGCGGTGGTTTCCGGGCTGGTGGACTTCGCCATTGGATTCGTGGTTCTCGGCGTAGTCGCGGGCATATATGGAATTCGCCCCACGCTTGCGGTTCTTTGGCTTCCTGCGCTGACTCTGCTGGCCGTGCTGACGGCCCTGGGCGTGGGATTGTGGATGGCCGCGCTCAATGCCTTGTACCGAGATGTGCGGTATGTTGTGCCCTTTCTGATCCAATTCTGGATGTTTGCTTCGCCGGTGGCGTATCCAAGTTCGCTGGTGCCGGTGCGCTGGCGCTGGCTGTACGGGCTGAACCCGATGGCCGGGGTGATCGACGGTTTCCGTTGGGCCATTACCGGGCATGGGCAGGCGCCTGGGCTGTTGCTACTGGCGTCTTCGGCGATGGTGGCCGTCGCCCTGGTTGGCGGTTTGTTCTTTTTTCAAAGGATGGAGGGTACGGTTGCCGACCGCGTTTAGATTGCTCTCAGAAACTGGTTTTACTTGCTTGCGGGACTGCCTGCGATGCGGTCGATGGAAACCTGCTTGTGAAACGGCGGCAGCAGAGACAAAAATGGCACGGAACCGAATTGGGTCGCTGTAGTTCCTTCCGAAGGAATATATTCCAATTTGTACACGGCAGAAACGGTGGGCGTCAGCGATAACGCAGGATTATAGGCCCCTGGGGGATTTACAACCCAGTGGCTGTTTAGACGTCCCGTGTTCATCAGTTCCGTCCAGGCGTTATATTCGAAGCCTGCGTCGATTGCCGTTCGAGGAATGCCGGCAGCTTCCAGCCTGGCAGTGGCCGCAGAACGCGCCCGCGAGAGAGCCCACCAATCTTGCGTGTTCGCGATCGCGTAACCAGCGAGAATGATCAAGAAGGCCCAAGCAATGGGCCTGGCCCGCCTGGCGATCGGTTCGCCGCGCTCACCGCTTTGCGAAATCAGCAAAAGCACCGTGGCAGTCCAAGGCATAACCGGCAGAAGGTAGCGATCAAAAACATCGAAATCACTGGCTCGCACCACCAGCAGGACGAAGTACACCAAGCAGAATAGGGCCATGGCGTTCAAAGCAAACGCTTCTCTGAAAGAATCCCGCAGAGCGCGCGTGGCGCGCGAGGCTAAATCACGAATGTCCATGAGAAGGCCCAAGAGGATCACGGCCACGGCATAGACAAGAATAGCGACTACCGCGCGGACGGGTTTGGTCAAAACCACGGGGCGACCAGGAAGCGGTGCGTCGCCAAAGATCCCTTGCCAGTTCAAGGTATTTGACACCCAGGGAATAGAAGCCAGCGAGGGATGAATGAACAGCGCAGTAATGAGCCCAAGGAACAGTGCAAGGACAAGGATTCTGCGGCGCCACGATGCATGCCGGATATGGACAGAGGTTTGTGCCGCCAGCGGAAGTGCTGCCGGCAGACAAAACAACAAAAGCATAAGCAGTAGACGCGCCGTTATGTTCACCGACCAGAATGGATGTGACAGCGCCAGTTTGGACTCACTCCAAGCGGAAGGCTGCGGTATGCCGTAAGGCTGCGCATTGAACCATCGCATGACGCCGGCTACGCCCACGAGGAACAAAAACCAAGTCACTAAGGTGGTGATAGCAAATTTGGCGTGACTGCGTCGCGTCCATGCCAAGTACGGCAGGACCACAAGGGGAACAAGGAAAACTACCTGGCGTCCCATACCTCCGATGAGACCCAAAGCTACGCCAGCTGCAAGCCAGCGGTACCCGCGACCATGGAAGGCTGCGTCCGCGGCACGACAGAGCAAATAGAAAGTGCCGAACATAAAGAAAAGCGCGGGGATATCCGTCATGTAGGAAACCGCCAGCGGAAGGACGATCGGTGACAATCCGAAGAGCAGCGTGACAAAAAGCGCCCAAACCGGCTGTAAGCCCATGCGGCGGACGATCAAATAGCACAAGCCCACTGAAGCAAGCGCGAAGGGAAGCGTGCTGAGGCGCAAACAGTTAAAGGAAAACCCAAACAGCTTGATAAACAGCGCGCCCCAACAGGCGTGCACAAAAAGGACATTCGTTTCCCAGCCGTTGTACGCAAAGCGTCCAGTCCGTGCCAGGTTAAGAGCGACGTGAGCGTAGGCGGTGTCATCGCCGAAAGGCAGGTCGGCAATCGGCCAAGCAATGATGATGGCGATACCGACCACCGCGATACCAATCCACATGTACCTGATGTCAAGACTTCGCGCTGAAATCGATGAATCCTCACGGTTGTCGGGAAGGTTGGCTGAGGTCGAAACCATGATATTGGATATCTTGAAGCGAGCCCCCAATAAGATCCGCAAGAGTATAGCAGAGGGACGAATTTCGATTTGGTTCCACTGCAACTCGTGACATCGGCGGTTGTGGAAGGGGTTTGAAGATTTACCTTCGGCGAGAGGATAACGAGGCTATGACCGAACCGTCACGGCTTGCGATGCGGGTCCGGCAAGCTTGCTGGTTCTTATGTCTTATTTGTAAGAACCGCCATCAGGGACGTGCCCATCCATTTTTGGGGGATCCATTCGCACCGGGAGAGGGCCCAGAGAGCAGTATTGACGAAGGTGGACCGCGAATCGAATCCTGTGCTGATGACTTTGCTCTGATCGTGCTGTCCCATCAGCCACAATTTCCGAAGCGCTAATGTGGGTACCAGCGGCATACCCCAGTAACTCCATTCATGAATTTGCAGGCCGTTACGAGCTGCGCTTTCGCCCAGAGTCCGTCTAGAGTACCGGCGCACGTGGCCAGCAGCGACATCGTACGATGAAAACGCCCATTGCCCGGCGGGCAAGTTGATCACCAGCCTGCCTTGCGGCTGCAGGTGAAACAGCACCGCATGCAGAAACCCGTCTTCATCGGCAATGTGCTCGAGCACGTCGAACAGGAAAATGACATCGAATTTTTCGCGAAGCGCAGAATTTCTGCTGAAAATGTCGTAGCAAAAAATTTTACTACGCTGGCTCTCATTGTGCTGCAACGCATATTCATTCAGGTCGAATCCCGTGACCTCGAGTGAGCATGCCTCTTCGACTTGACGCTGGAGCAGTCCATGGCCGCAACCGATCTCCGCCATCGCGTGAGCCGCTGCAAATAGTCCCGGGGTCAGTTTTTGCAGCACCGCGAATCGCCTGCGGACCCAGAAATGGTCTAGTGAGGCAATTTCAAACCACCGGTCGGCCATGCTGACTTCAGCAGGGCGCGACAAATATTCGATGGTTCTTGGAGAGTGCGCGGCGGGAGCCGTATTCGCGCTGGGCATACAGGACTTTGTCTCTACCTTCGGTATTCTTTCACGAGTGTGTGCTCCGTGAGCTTGCCAGCATCGTTGTTCCGCTGAAGGTTGCCGGTGAAGCGGCCAATGACGTAGGAGGGGCGCCCCTTGGTCTCCTCGTAAATCCTGCCGACGTATTCACCGACGACGCCGAGGAAAAAGAGCACCATGCCGGACAGAAAGGTGATCGCCACGATGAGGGCGGTAAAGCCCTGAGGCGATTGTTTCAAGAAAATCTTGGTGTAAAGCGAGTACAAGACATAGAGGGTGGAGAGAAACATCACAGAGGCGCCTAAGAGCGCCGCGGCGCGGATGGGCACGATGGAGAAGGCAAAGATACCGTCAAACGCAAGTTTCATCAGGCGCACAACGCTGTACTTGCTTCTTCCTGAATGACGCTTGGCGCGCTCCACCGGGATACCGGTTTGCCGGAAGCCCACCCAGCTTCGCATGCCTCTCAAGTAGCGGTGATGCTCGGGCATTTTTTTGAGCTGGTCGACCACCCGGCGCGACATCAGTCCGAAGTCCCCCGAATCCAGCGGCAAGCGGATATCGGAAAGTTTCGCCATCATGCGATAGAACACGAAATAGCAAATGCGCAAAGGCAACGGTTCTTTCCGCCTCACGCGCTGGGCGTAGACCACGTCAAAGCCCTGTTGGAATTTATCGACGAATTGGGGAATGGCCTCGGGGACATCTTGCAGATCCGCGTCCATCACCACGGCGGCATCGCCGGTCACATGATCCAGCGCGGCCGTGATGGCCGCCTGGTGACCGAAATTCCGTGAGAGTGAGAGGACGGCGATTCTCGAATCTTCGCGCGCAGCCTCGGCAAGCATCTCGAAGGTCCGATCGGTGCTCCCGTCGTCCACAAAGAGCATTTCATGCGGCCCACCGGGCAGGGTGTCCAGCATGGCCCGGAGTCTGTGCAGGAGCTCCGGCAAAACGCTTTCTTCGTTGTGAACAGGGATCGCAACAGAGAGACGAAATGAACTGGCCATTCTGATCGCTTGTCCTGATTAGACGAAGCGACTTTACCATACCCCTATACCCAAGTCACCGCGATCAGGAGCCTTGCAAGAACGAAAAACCGCAAATTGTCTCAGGAAGTCTCTGAGAATCAGTGCTTCGCGCAGCACTCAGCAAACGCAAAACGGAGAAACTATTAACGCCATCTGCGCTTTTCTGAGTAGACTTCTGGGTAGCGCAAAAAGAACGGAAGAATCGACGGAAAAGCCGGTGACACGAGCGAAGTGTTGCCGGAGCTAGTACGCGGCGAGCCGCGAATCCAGAAGCTATGGGAAAACGGGGCACTCGGGGCGGCAAGAAAGCGTGGGCGGGGAAACCCTTGATGGGAACCGATTTTAGCGAACGATGAGCGGGACGGTCATTCGCGGTGAAGGACTGGGGAAGAGTTACCGCAGGGGCGCGCTGGCGTCGAGCACGCTGCTGCGGGATTCCCTGAGCAAATTCTTGCGCGCGCCGCTGTCGGTTTTGCGGGGGCAGCGCGAAGAAACGTTTTGGGCGCTGAAGGACGTGTCACTGGAAGTGAAAGAAGGCGAAGTTCTGGGGCTGATCGGGCGCAATGGAGCGGGGAAAACGACGCTGCTGAAGGTGCTTTCGCGCATTACGCGGCCGACGACTGGGTGGGCGGAGATTCATGGGCGCGTGGGAAGCCTGCTGGAGGTGGGGACGGGATTTCATCCCGAGCTGACCGGGCGCGAGAATGCTTATCTGAGCGGGGCGATCCTGGGAATGGGCAAGCGCGAGATCGCGCGGAAATTCGACGAGATCGTCGCATTCGCGGAGCTGGAAAAGTTCATCGATACGGCGGTGAAGCATTATTCGAGCGGGATGTACGTGCGGCTGGCGTTCGCGGTGGCGGCGCACTTGGAGCCGGAGATTCTGTTGGTGGATGAAGTGCTGGCGGTGGGGGATATCAATTTTCAAAAGAAGTGCCTGGGGAAAATGGGAGATGTGGCCAAGGCGGGGCGCACGGTGGTTCTGGTGAGCCACCAATTGAATCAAATCCGGCGACTTTGCCAGCGCGTCATTTGGATTGATGCAGGGACCGTCCGCCAGAATGGCAGCGCCGGAGAGGTCGTGAGCGCTTACGAGCTGGCGATGAGTTCCACGGAAGAGGCGGGAGACCGAAACGGTGGCGCACCGCGAAAAGCCAGGTTTGTCCGCTGGGAAATCGCAGAGACCGAGTCCGGTTCGGCAAATGTTCTCTCGACGCTGGGGGCCGTCTCGATTCGGTTTCAACTAGACGTGCGGCAGGCGATACGGCACGGGCACCACGGCATCGCGCTTTTCAACGCCGATCGCCAGCTAATGTGGGGCAACGCGATTGACGGTTTGGCTTTGGACCCGGGGATTCATCAATTGACATACGAATTCCCGATGTTGCCATTGCGCCCCGGCCCGTACACGTGGCTTCTAAGCTTGTACGACGACGAGGGCGAAGTGGACGCATGGGACGGAGTTCCGGAGATGGTAGTAACGACCGAGTCCCACCAACATCCACGCGACGAGTGGGGCGGCATCTTGAATCTTCCCGGGAGATTGACGATTGACGAATCGCCGCGGCCCACCGTTACTTTGGGGCGCACCTCAGGCGGGGAAAAATGACCGTGGAACTAAGCGCGGGGCAGAGAATTCGCAAGTTTGCCGCGCGGCCGGCGCGCGAAAAGTACGTGCAGCTGGCGCTGCGCTTTCGCCACATCTTCACGAACCTGCCCATACCGATTCGACTGCGATTCGGATCGTGGTTTCTGGCAGGAACAAGCTGGGTTGATCGCAGCATCTTGCTCGGAGGCATCGAACCGGCGGAACTCCTGTTCGTCGAAAAATACCTGCAGCCGGGAATGACTGTCCTGGATATCGGCGCGCATCACGGCCTCTATACTCTACTTGCTTCGCGTCGTGTGGGGCGCGGAGGGGTGGTTGTGGCCTTCGAGCCGTCGCCACGGGAGCGCAGGCAGCTGCTGCGAAATGTAAAAATAAATTTCTGCTCGAACGCCTGTATCGAACCTTGTGCTTTGGGCAACGAGCATTCTGGAGGAGACCTTTACGTTGTGACCGGAGGACAGGACGGCTGCAACAGCTTGCGGCCGCCGATAGCGCTGAGCGAAACAGCACGGGTAAGAGTACAAATCGCGCGGCTGGACGACTGGATAGAGGCGAATAAGCTTGAGCGCGTGGATTTCATCAAGTTGGACGTGGAAGGCGGGGAGTTGGATGCTCTTAAAGGGGCGGACAAACTGCTCGGGCGGAAGCCGCGCCCGGTGATCCTTGCCGAAGTGCAGGACCTGCGGACGGAGCCTTGGGGATACAAGGCGAAAGAAATCATCGGATACCTGGTGTCGAGAGAATACAAATGGTTTCGCATTGCTGCGGATGGCTCGCTGGAGCAACTGGACGTCACGGCGGAAACGTTTGACGGGAACTTTGTTGCAGTTCCCGTGGAGCGGGAAGCGGAACGATTTCTCAATGAAGGGGCGGGCCGAAGATGAGTCTGGTGGAGCAGCTTAAAGAGCTGAAGAATTTTCGCAAGACGGGAAATCCGTCCGACGGGCAGAGCGCTGTATGGAAGCAGCCCTACGAAACGCTGCGGCAACGTTGGAATGCCGTTCCGACGACGAAAACCGGAGTGGAAAGCACCACGAAACTGCTGGCCCTGCCGGACCACGAACTGCTGGAAGCATGGGAAAAGGCGCGCCAGGACATCACGACGGGGGGCGAATTCGCGCATCGCGGGTGGTACCACGCGCTGTATGCGGACGGCATGCGCGGGAAAAGAGTGATGGATGTGGGAAGCGGGTTTGGGGTGGATAGCATCACGTTCGCGCAGCACGGGGCGCGCCTGACGTTTGTGGATTTGGTGGAAACGAACCTGAAAGTGCTCCAGCGTCTGTGCGGTATTCTGGGACTTGTCGATGTGCGCTTCGTCCTTTTCGAGGACCTGAGCTCCCTACTGCCGCTGGACACCGACTACGACGTGATTATGGCCATGGGTTCGTTGCACCATGCCCCGCAAAGCGTGCTGCAGCCGGAGTATCAGGAGCTTCTGAGGCATCTGAATTGCGGGGGGCGCTGGCTGCAACTTGCCTATCCCAGAGCGCGCTGGGTCCGCGAGGGCAGGCCTTCCTTCAGCAAATGGGGAGAAATCACGGACGGCCCGGGAACGCCGTGGGCGGAATGGTATGACTTGCCGAAGCTACTTAGAATGCTAGAGCCGGGGAAGTTCGACGTGGTGCTGTACCAGGAATTTCACAACGGCGATTTCAACTGGTTTGATTTGCTCTATCGGGGCAGATAAATTGACGAGGTCGGAAGCATTGACAATGTCCGAAACGCGAACCGCGGCGACGAAGGGCGTGTGGCCGCGAATCGCGTTGGTCACGCCGGTGTACAACTCCGGGAAATACATCGAGGCGAGCATCCAATCGGTGCTGGCGCAGAACTATCCGGAACTGGATTACTTCATTGTGGACGGCGGGTCGACGGACGGGACGCAAGAGATTATCCGGAAGTATGAAGCGCGAATCTCCGGCTGGATGAGCGAGCCGGACCAGGGGATGTACGACGCGCTGAATAAGGGATTCGCACGGACCCGCGGCGAGGTGATGGGGTGGATCAGCGCGACGGATATGCTGCAACCCGGCGGACTACTGGCGGTGGGCGGAATCTTCAGGGATTTGCCGGAAGTGGAGTGGATCAGCGGGCGGCCGACGTGGTTCAACGAAGAGGGCGAGCAGACGGGCACTGGCGAGCCGCCGCGAGTCTCGCGAATGCGCTTTCTAGCGGGAGCGAACCGGTATCTTCAGCAGGAGTCGACGTATTGGAGGCGCAGCCTGTGGGAGCGCGCGGGCGGGCGCGTGGATGCATCGCGTCGCAACGCCGCGGATTTCGAATTGTGGGTGCGCTTCTTCCGGCATGCGCGGCTTTATCCCGCAGACACGCTGGTCGGCGGGTTTCGCAAGCACGGCGATTCGCTGGCTCTGAGGGACCTGGAGGCGTGCCACCGGGCGTATGATGAGTTTATCGACGCGGAACTGCGGGAGATGCGGGGCGGCCGGTTGCTGCGCGTTTTTCGTGGCGCGGCGCGGATGGCGGAAGCGACACCGGGGCTGCGGCAGGTGTGGTCGCGGCTTGTGACTGGGCCACTTCACGGGCGGCCGGGGCGAGACTGGGCGCCAGTGATCCGCAATCGCGATGACAAGTGGCGGCTGGACGACGAGTAAGCACTGGGCAATGAGCCATGGGCGAACTGCGGACTTGCCGAGCAACGTCGAGCGGTGCCGTTCGAAGGGCCGCCGAGCGATTATCCCGCTTTGTCTCCTAGACGGTGCAATCCATACTCCCATCTTGACCTATATAACGGTTGGTAATAATACTTGACTTTCCCCTGGCGTGTATATACGGTGCGACTACGTATCTATAGAGATACCTGGTGTTGTGAACGACCGTTTGCCTGAAAGTTGGGCAAGCGGCCAGTGTCCCCTAATTCTCAACGGGCGGTAAGTCCACTGGACTCGGATAGCACGCGGGGCGAAAACGCCCCGGTTGACACTGCGCTGGGGTGTGGCTAGTGAAAAAACAGCGTTAGTGCTGCTATCCTCATGGAGCGAAGCAATGGCGTCGGCAACGGCGGCAGCAAAAAGCGGAATGGCGGCGCCGGCGTCAGCGGAAGTACGGACGGAGAGAGAAAAGCAGGGTCACTGGCCGAGGATCACGGTAGTGACGGCGGTTTACAACGGCGCGACATATATTGAGGACACGCTAAATTCCGTCCTAGGCCAGGGATATCCAAACCTAGAGTATGTTGTAGTAGACGGAGCATCGACGGACGGCACGGGGAGCATTATTAAGAAGTATGAAAAACATCTGGCACGGTGGATCAGCGAACCGGACAAAGGCGTGTACGATGCATTGAACAAGGGATTTGCAAATTCGACCGGGGAGGTCATGGGCTGGCTGAATGCCAGCGATCAATTACACAACCACGGACTGTTCGTGGTGGGGAGCGTATTTGCGGCGTTTCGCGAGGTGGAATGGATAACGGGAAGGCCGACAAAGTTTAATCCCGCGGGCATGACCATGGAAGTGATGCGGCTGCCGCGGTGGTCGCGAGGGAGATTTCTTGCGGGGGCCAATCGATACATTCAACAGGAATCGACGTTTTGGAGGAGAAGTCTTTGGGAGCGGGCGGGTAGCCGTGTGGGGACAACGGAGCGAGCGGCAGGAGATTTCGAACTGTGGGTGCGCATGTTCCGGCACGCGCAGCTTTATCCAGTGGACGCGCTGATTGGCGGATACCGGATCCACGAAGACGCGCTGAGCGGGAGCAACATAGAGGATTACAACCGGGCGTGTGACGAAATTGTCGAACGGGAGTTGCGCGCGAGCGGCGCGGGGTACGGTCCGCGGGTCTTCCGGGGGATTACGAGGAAGCTGCGAAACATTCCGAAAGTGCGCGGGTTATGGCAGCGCGCGGTGGTCAATAATTTATACCGTTTGCGCGGACCTGATTGGCCGCCGCGGATCGTCGACCAAGGATATGGCTGGGTGATGCGGAAATAATGCGCGAAAAGGGAACGCGATCCTAATGGTGAGGAAGATTCTGGTGACCGGGAGCAGCGGGCTGATAGGGTCGGAAGCCGTGGAATACTTTGACGGGCAAGGGCATGAAGTCTTGGGCGTGGACAACAACATGCGTCGGGATTTCTTTGGCGCGGGCGGAGACACGCTGTGGAACCTGGAGAGATTGAAGAGCAAGACGAAGAGGTTTCAGCACGCGAACGTGGATATACGGGACCGGGCGGGAATTGAGGAGATTTTCAGGAGCAAGAGGTTTGACTTAATCGTGCACTGCGCGGCGCAGCCTTCGCACGACAAGGCGCGGGAGATTCCGCTGCTGGATTTTGAAGTGAACGCGCTGGGGACGGTGAACCTGCTGGAAGCGACGCGGCAGCATGCGCCGGAAGCGGTGTTCGTGTTTTTGAGCACGAACAAAGTGTATGGAGACGCGCCGAACGAAATTCCGCTGAAGGAAATGGAAAAACGGTGGGAATATGCGCGGCCGGAGGACTTCGAGGGAGTGACGGAAGAGTGCCGGATCGACCGGACGATGCATTCGTTGTTTGGGGCGTCGAAGGCGGCGGCGGACTTGGTGGCGCAAGAGTATGGAAGATATTTCGGGATGAAGGTGGGTGTGTTCCGCGGAGGATGCCTGACCGGGCCATCGCATTCCGGAGTGGAGCTGCACGGATTTTTATCTTACCTGGTGAAAGTGGCGCTAAGCGGCGGAACGTACACGGTATTTGGCTATAAGGGGAAGCAGGTGCGGGACAATATTCACAGCCACGATGTGGTGCGCGCGATCGAGGAATTTACGGCGAATCCGCGGCCGGGCGAGGTGTACAACCTGGGCGGCGGGCGGGCGAACAGTGTTTCCATGATCGAGGCCATCGAGAAGCTCGAACAGATGACGGAGAACAAGCTAAACTGGCGTTATGTGGAAGAAGCACGCAAGGGCGACCACATCTGTTACATCTCGAACCTGGGAAAATTCAAGAGTCATTACCCGCATTGGAGCATTTCACGGGGGTTGGACAGGATTTTGGAGGAGATTATTTCTTCGCAGCGTGCAGTAAAGTCCGTGGGCGGGCAGAGGAAGAGTGTCAGCTAAGAGATGATCACGTTCTTCGCAACCGGGAAACCTTTTCGAGACCACAGCGGGATTATCCAGCGCAACGCGATAAAGAGCTGGACGCGATTGCATCCGGAGGCCGAAGTCATCCTCTTTGGCGAGGAGGAAGGCGCGGCGGAAATCTCGCGGGAATTAGGGCTCCGGCACGAGCCTGTGGTCGAGCGCAATGCGCAAGGGACGAAACGGCTCGACTATATGTTTGGGCGCGCGCAAACGGTCGCCAGGCACGACACGCTTTGTTACATCAATTGCGACATAATTTTGTTACCTGAGTTTTGCCGCGCCGTGGAACGGGTTAGAGCGGGGCACTCAAGATTCCTGATGATCGGGCGGCGATGGGATACGGATATCACGCAGCCGGTTGATTTTACGGAGGCTGGCTGGGACGAGCGGTTAAGCGTCCTGGCGCACAAACACGGCGTGCAACGGGATGCAGACGCTGTGGACTATTTCACATTTCCCCGGGGCTTCTACCGAGAGATTCCACCGCTGGTTGTCGGACGCATCTGGTGGGATCATTGGCTAGTTTGGAAAGCGCGGAGCGAGCGCGGGGAGGTTGTCGACGTTTCCAGACTCGTAACAGCGATTCATCAGAACCACGACTATGGGTATCACCCGGTCGGCGCGAAAGGCGTCTGGGAGGACGAGCAGGCAAGAAAGAACTTCGAACTTGCCGGAGGGCGGGCGCATCTGTTCACGATCGATGATGCGACGCACATTCTGGAGCCGGAGGGCGAACGAAAAAACCTAAAGCGTGTCTGGGCTCCTTCCTGGCGATACCTCCGCCCGAAATGCGCTCCTGTCTGGTTTGCGCTGATGGACCTGACTCGTCCAGTCCGGAAAGTGCTGGGGCTTCGCAGACCGCATCTCGCTGCGGGAGTTGATAGACAAAGCCCAAGCAGCCGCGGTTGAGTAGTGCGACGAGGGCAGAAGTGGAATCCCCAACGCCGTAAAGCGTGCCGTGCCGGCGGGCGCGCGAATTGCCGTTCGATTGCATTGCGCATGGTTCTGGCGCAAGCTTTCAAAAGCTAAATTTGTTTTAAAATCTCAGGAGGCCAATGGTGAAGTTTGTCTCGGTGATTGGGCTTGGGAAGCTGGGAGCGCCGATGGCGGCGTGCATCGCGGCGCGGGGATTCCACGTGAAAGGCGTGGACTCGAATCCGAAAAAGGTGGATTGCCTCAACCGGAAAATGGCTCCGGTGAAGGAGCCGGGACTCGAGGAATTGATCCGGGAAGCGGGGAGCTCGCTGGAGGCGACGGAGAACACGGCGGAGGCGGTGTGCAGCTCGGAAGCGACGTTTGTAGTGGTGGCGACGCCGAGCGAAGAGGGCGGGGGATTTTCACTGAAGTATGTTTTGCCGACCTGCGAAGCGATCGGGCGGGCGTTGAGCGCGAAGAAGGAATATCACCTGGTGGTGTTGACGAGCACGGTGATGCCGGGGTCGACGGGAGGAGCAGTTGTGGAAGCGCTGGAGCGCGCGAGCGGGAAGCGTTGCGGGCCGGATTTCGGATTGTGCTACAGCCCAGAATTCATCGCGCTGGGCACGGTGATCCGGGATTTCTACAACCCGGATTTTCTGCTGATTGGAGAGTCCGACCGGCGAGCGGGCGATGCGCTGGCGGAAATCTACAAACAAGTGTGCAAGAACGCGCCGCCGATGGCGCGCATGAATTTTGTGAACGCGGAGATTACCAAGCTGGCGGTGAATACGTACATCACGACGAAAATCAGCTATGCGAACATGCTGGCGAGGCTGTGCGAAAAGCTCCCCGATGCGGACGTGAACGTGGTGACGGATGCGCTGGGTCTGGATACGCGTATCGGAGCGAAATATCTGAAGGGCGCCGTGAGTTATGGCGGGCCGTGCTTCCCACGCGACAACCGAGCGCTGGCAGCGCTGGCCGGGCGAGTGGGCGCGTCGTCGGGACTTGCCGAAGCCACGGACAAATTCAACCGCGCGCAGATCAAGTCGCTTGCCGATATTGTGAGGAAGCATCAATCCGGGGGAGAAACGATAGGAATCTTGGGACTGACGTACAAGCCCAATACGGATGTCGTGGAAGAAGCGTTTGGGCTGCTGCTGGCGCAGGAACTTTCGGCGGCGAATCTGCCGGTGGTTGTGTATGACCCGTCGGGCGATGCGGCGCAGGCGCTGAGCGCGCACAAGAGCGTGCGGTTTGCGAAAAGCACGGAGGAGTGCATCGCGCAAGCGGGAGTCGTGGTGCTGGCGACGCCGTGGCAGGAGTTTGGGCAAGTGCCCGCGGCAAAGTGGGCCAGAACGGGCTCGCCCCGAGTGGTGATCGATTGCTGGCGGGCACTGGGCCATTTGAACGGATCAGAAGGAGTCTGCTATGTGAGACTGGGGTTCGGGGGAGCGGTGGGGAAGTGCTGAAGAGTTTGCGCGGCCTCAAAACCCTCTCACGTGCGAGAACAGAATGACGAAAGAGGCGCAGCTCGGAGCGCGGCTGGTGGCTGAAAACGTTTCTGTGGGGCATGAGGCGACCTCGGCGGTTGCCGCAGCGATTGTCTGCCCGTCGTGTGGGAATGCGATTGGCGGTCAGCCTGTCGAGGTATACGGGCGTTTCAGCCGTTTCGCTTGCGCGGAATGCGACTTGCATTTCTGGGAGCCGCGGACGATGCCGGACGCGCGATGGTACGAGCAGGTGTATGGCGGGCGGGATGAACAGTTGCTGCCGCTGGAGCCGGGGCACAAGTATTTCCTCGGGGACCCGCTCTCTCCCGGCCACGGCGAGCTGCTGGACATTGGATGCGGAACGGGGAATTTTCTGACAGCGGCGCGGGAAACCGGTTACGAAGTAAGCGGCACGGAACTGGATCGAAACGCCGCGCGCTTCGCGAAAGAGCGGGTTGGGCTGCCGCGAGTCTTTCCACTGTCGATTTCTGAATTTGTGGAACAGCATGCGGAAAAGAAATTTGATGTCGTCACATTCTTCGAGGTGCTGGAGCATCAAGCGGCGCCGGTGGAATTTATAGAGAATGTCAAAGCGTGTTTGCGGCCTCGCGGGTATGTCGCTCTGAGCGTGCCGAATCGCGAGCGCTGGCTGACCGGACCCGATGTTCTCGACTACCCGCCAAACCATTTTTTGAGATGGAATTGCCGCGCGCTGACAAGTCTACTGACGGCGCATGGGTTTGAGATTCTGTCCGTGCGGGAGCAGCCTGCGGGTTTGGCGCATACGGCGCAGATGATCAACATGGCCATGCGTACGGGGCTCTCGCAGTCTTCTGCAAGAGAGGCTCCGGCGAGCTTTCGAGACGTCATGCAAATGGAACCGGAGCAAGCTTCGACTGTGTTGCACCGCGCGCCGACCGCACGCCAGCGCGCCATGCAAACGCTCGGGCACATAAAATACGTGGCGTGTTTTCCGGCTGCGCTGGCGGTGTATCCTTACGTTTGGGTGCGCGGCTACAAGGGAACTTACCTGTATTGTCTAGCACGGCGCAAAGAGTGAATAAGCAACGCCAAGAGGAAACAAGTGTGTGAGATTGAAGATTGGAGAAAAATGACTAGCAAGGCCGATCGCGCATGAAACGCGCTCTAATCACGGGGATCACGGGGCAAGACGGTTCCTATCTCGCCGAGTTGCTGCTCTCGAAGGGTTACGAGGTGCACGGGATCATCCGGCGGGCGAGCACCTTCAATACCTCGCGGATCGATCATATTTATCAGGACCCCAACCAGCCTAGCACACGGCTTTTTCTGCATCACGGCGATCTATCCAGCACCGAGTGGATGCTGAACTTGATTTACAGTTTTGCCCCGGAGGAGCTGTATCACCTGGCGGCGCAGAGCCACGTGCGGGTGAGTTTTGACATACCGGAGTACACAGGCGACGTGACGGGCATCGGCACGATGCGTCTGCTGGAAGCGATTCGACGCGCCGGGTGCAAGACGCGCTTCTATCAAGCCTCGAGCTCGGAGATGTTCGGTTCGGCGCCGCCGCCGCAGGGGGAGACCACCATGTTTCAGCCGCGGAGTCCGTACGCGGCTGCCAAGCTGTATGCGTACTGGATGACGCGCATTTACCGCGAAGGGTACGGAATGTTTGCGAGCAACGGGATTCTTTTCAACCATGAGAGCCCGAGACGTGGCGAGACGTTTGTTACCCGCAAGATCACGCGCGGCGTGGCTGCTATCCTGGCGGGAAAGCAGGACACACTGTTCCTGGGGAATCTCGAAGCCAAGCGCGACTGGGGCTATGCGCCCGAATACGTCGAAGGAATCTGGAAGATGATGCAGCAGGACAAGGCCGACGATTTCGTGATGGGCACTGGTGAAGCGCATACGGTACGCGAATTCATGGAGGAAGCCTTTGGCTATGCGGGGCTAGACTGGCGCAAACATGTGAAGAGTTCGGAAAGATACCTTCGCCCGCTGGAAGTGGACAGCTTGATTGCCGATACCAGGAAGGCGCGGGAAAAGCTGGGCTGGGAGCCGCGCGTGAAATTTCACGAACTGGTGGCCATCATGGTGGACGCGGATGTGGAATCGGTGGGATTGAAACCGCGAGGCAAAGGAAAAGCCATCCTCGAAGAAAAACTGAGTCACTGGAATCACTGGCAGAATTCGGTGACGCGGGTGATGGAAGCGGTCGAGGGTCAGGCTTCGCAGCACTGAGGAAAGGCTGGAATGAGTTTCTGGGAAAAACGCCGGGTGGTGGTAAGCGGAGGCCACGGCTTTCTCGGGTCGTTTGTCGTGGAAAAGCTGCGAGCGGCGGGCTGCGGCACGATCATTGTTCCGCGCAGCCGTGATTATGATTTGCGCGGCAAAGCACAGGCACTGCGGCTCTATGCCGATGCGCGGCCGGATATTTTTATTCATTTGGCGGCGGTCGTCGGAGGAATCGGCGCCAACCGCTCAAATCCGGGAAGATTCTTCTACGACAATGCGGCCATGGGCTTGCACGTCATTGAGGCCGCGCGCGTTGTAGGGATTGAAAAATTTATTTGCGCGGGCACGGTTTGTTCCTATCCAAAATTCACGGCGGTGCCGTTTCGCGAAGACAATTTTTGGAACGGATACCCGGAAGAGACTAATGCGCCATACGGTCTCGCGAAGAAAATGCTGCTCGTTCAACTGCAGGCTTATCGCGAGCAGTACGGTTTGAACGGCATCTACCTGATACCCGTCAATCTCTACGGCCCGCGCGATAATTTTGACCTGGAAAGCTCTCACGTCATCCCTGCCCTTATCCGGAAATGCTGGGAAGCCAAGGAGTCACGTGCTCCGGAAATCCTCGCCTGGGGAGCGGGCACTGCAACGCGCGAGTTTTTGTATGTCGAGGACGCGGCGGATGCCGTCGTCCTTGCTGCCGAGAAGTACGCCAAGCCGGATCCCGTGAATCTTGGTTCGGGCCAAGAAATCAGCATTCGCGAACTGCTCGAACAGATTCGTTCCCTGGCGGGGTACGAAGGCGCGGTCCGGTGGGACTCGACGAAACCTGACGGCCAGCCGCGCCGCTGCCTTGATACTTCCCGCGCACTCGTCGAATTCGGCTGGAAAGCACAAGTGCTTCTGCGGGATGGGCTGCGGAAAACGATCGACTGGTTCGCGGAAAAAACGCAAAGCGCTGCCAGCGTGCGCGCATGAAAATGAATGGTGCATAGCATGGATCGTTGGGAGGATGGATTTGGCAAGGCCGTTTGCCAGCGTACTGATCGACACGTATAACCACGAGCGCTTCATCGAAGAGGCGATCGTGAGCGCTCTCGATCAGGAGTTCCCGGCGTCCGACAGGGAAATCCTTGTAGTGGATGACGGTTCGACGGATCGAACACCGGAAATCGTCCGCAGGTTTGAGCCTTCCGTACGCCTGCTGCGCAAGCCGAATGGAGGCCAGGCTTCAGCTTTCAACGCCGGCATTCCGGAGTGCAAAGGCGAAGTTGTTGCGTTTCTGGATGGTGACGACTGGTGGGCTCCCGGAAAGCTGCGCGCCGTCTGCGACACGCTAGCCGCCGATACGGCGGTGGGTCTGGTGGGTCACGGAATAGTGATCCGTCACCCAGACGGCCGGCTTCAAACGGATACTTTGAATGCGGGTCATCGATTTTCGGCCAACAATCTTGTTGATGCGCGCCTGTTCCGGCTGCGCAAAAGTTTTCTCGGGACGAGCCGAATGACCATCAGAACCGAACTGCTACGGAGAATCGGGACAGTTCCAGCCACTTTAACCATCCAAGCCGATGAATATTTGTTTACGCTCGCGGCGGCTCTCTCTTGGGCAGTGATATTGCCCGAGGCTTTAACCTTTTACCGGCTTCATGAAGCCAATCTTTTTCATATGGCAACCCGCGATCCTTTCAAGATGCGTGCGAAGTACGCGGCTTTACACTCACTTGCGAAGTTCCTTGCCCAAGAATTGGCAGTTCATCAGATTGACCCGCAGGTGAACCAAATGATTGCGGAAGCCGTACAGGCAGAGGCGGATCAATTGCGATTGGAGATTGAGGGTGGCTGGCCTTGGGAGACAGTTCACGTGGAGTGGCTGGCTTATCGCATCCTGCATCCTGAAGTATCGCTGGGAAATCGTATGCTGAAGCTGGCGAGTCTTTTTCCCGCGCTATTCCTGACTCCGCGCGCGTTTTACCGCGTAAGGCAGAAATTTGCTCAAAGTTATCTGTATCTACAGTTCCGCAAGCGCTGGCTTCCTGCGCCCAAATTGCCTCACGTCAGCACGGAATGGAGGCCCGGAGCGTGATAAGTGGAAGAAGTTCCATGCTGGTTGCCGTAATCGGGGGAGCGGGGTTTATCGGTTCGCATCTCGTGGATGCGTTGCTGGAAGAAGGATATCGTGTCCGCATCGCGGACAATCTGGATGGCCAGGTACATCCAGGAGGCTTGGCGCCGAAGTATCTGAACTCCCGCGCGGAATTCCTTGTGGCAGACGTGCGCGATCCCGCCGAGCTACAAAAGGCGTTGTCCGGTGTCGATGCTGTTTTTTATTTGGCGGGTGCCGTCGGCGTGGGCGATTCGATGTATCGCATTCGCCACTATGCCGAGGCCAATGTTCTTGGCGGCGCAAATCTTCTGGAGATTCTTGCCAATCAGAAGCACACCATTCGAAAAGTTGTGCTTGCTTCCTCGGTGACGGTCTACGGGGAAGGAAAGTACGCTTGCCGGGAACACGGAATCGTTCTGCCGGCGATTCGCACAGCGCAAGAAAGTGCTCAACGGCAGTGGGAGCTGCTCTGCCCGGTCCAAACGGGTGTGGCCGCTTGCTCGAAAAGCTTGACGCCGCTCCCGACCGATGAAGACAAAACGCCTGCGCCACAAAGTGTTTATGCCGTGACCAAGCGCGCACAAGAAGAGCTTTTCTTGACAGTGGGGCGAACCTACGGAATTCCGGTCAGCGTGCTCCGCTATTTCAACGTGTACGGCTCGCGCCAAGCGCTGTCCAATCCGTACACTGGTGTAGCGAAGATTTTTGCGCAGCGTTTTGCGCAGGGTGAAGTGCCGGTCATTTACGAAGACGGCCTGCAGACGAGAGATTTCATTCATGTGAGCGATGTCGTTCAGGCGAACATGCTGGCGTTGCAACGGGAAGAAGCGGCTGGCGAGGTTTTTAATGTCGGAACGGGCCGGCCAACGACCATCATCGAGATGGCGCGCGCGGTTGCCAAGCAGTTTGATATAGAAACTGCGATCGAGCCTTGCTACCGCTACCGCGCTGGAGACGTGCGGCACTGTTGGGCGGACATCACAAAGATTCGCATGCGACTGGGCTTCAAGCCCATGAGTGTTTTTCCCGCAGGGTTAGAAGATGTAACTTCGCTTGCCAAGTCAGCTAAAGGGGGCGGGGAAGCGTTCGCGGACTACGGCGATCTGGCCCAAAGAGGCCTGATTTCGTGAGGAGCTAGGTTGCGGATCTTGATTGCCATTGGCGTCCGCCGACAAAGGGAAGCAGGAGCCGCAGGAGTCGTTTTAAACCATGCCCAGGAACTGGAGAAGCGTGGGCATATTGTTGAATGCTGGTTCTCAGATGATATCTTCAAGCGGCCGGCGAAACCTCAGCGATTCGAATCTCTATTTTTTGCGCTGGCGGTGGCCGCACACATCAGAAAGGAACCCGAGAAGTTCGATGTTGTGAATCTTCACGCGCCGTGGGGGTGCGCCTACGGCATTTGGCGAAGAGTGTTCCGCCCATCGGTGAGTCCACCTTACGTGATGACCATGCAGGGGAGTGAAGAGCGTTACGTGTTGACGATGCGCCGCGAGAATCGCAAAGGCCGCGCCTGGAATTTCGCCTGGAAAAATCGGACGTGGCATCGCGCGTATCATCAAACCATGTACGACTATTCGATCAAGACCGCAAACTATGGAGCAATCGCCAATCGCGAAGCAACGGCTTGCTGTCAACTGAAATACGAATGCGATCCAGCGCGCATGTGGTTCGTGCCGAACGGAACGGAAGAGAGATTTTTTATCTCACGCGCATTCAGCGAAGGTCCTGCGACGAAATTGCTCTATGTAGGGACCTGGCTGGACCGAAAAGGTGTCTACTATCTTGCGGATGCTTTCGGGATGCTGGCGAAAAGGATTAGTGGAATTCGTCTGACGGTGGCGGGCTGTGTTGCGCAAGAAGAGCAGGTGAAGAGCTTCTTCGCGGCCGATGTGCGAAGTCAAGTTTGCGTCATGCCTTTCGTTCCGCGGGAAGCGATGCCTGATCTCTATGCGCGGCATGACATTTTTGTGTTTCCTTCCCTTGTCGAGGGCATGCCTCTGACGCTCCTGGAGGCGATGGCTACAGGCATGCCTGCGGTCACTACAAACACTTGCGGAATGTCCGACGTTGTTGAAGACGAACTCAACGGTTTGCTGGTCCCGCCTGCTGACGCGGAGGCTCTAGCAGACTCGGTAGAGCGGCTCTGCAACTCAGCGGAGCTGCGCGAACGGCTTGGGATCGCCGGGCAGCAAACTGTGCGCCATTACACGTGGGAAAGAGTCACCGGGAAACTTGAGCGAATTTTGAAACTTGCGATTGCCAATGGGTGAAACTAACCGGACTCGTTTTGGCGCTTTGTTCTTGTGATCTGGGGAAAAAACTTGAAATACGATGTGGTCCATCTGCCGGGTGAATCAAATCTGGCGCAGAGCGACGGACTCAGAGAGATCAGCTTTTTGCGTCATCCTGTTTGCGCCTGGCTGGGATTGCGCCCGGCCCTGGCGCAGCATACCGCCGCCGAGCATGCAGCTTTTCGCCGCTGGGCCGCGGGACGAAGCACATTGGTTGAAATCGGCGTGGCAGAAGGCGTATCGGCTCTGGCACTCCGCGAAGGTATGAAAGAAGATGGAGTCCTCTATCTGATTGATCCATTCCATCTCAGCCGGGTGCCGATGCTTAATTTTATGAAGCGGGCGGCGCGAAAAACGGTCGGTGGCTGCGCTCGTGGTAAAGCCATCTGGATCGAGAAATTCAGCCTGGAAGCCTCCAAGATGTGGAAGGAGCCCATCGATCTGATCGTCATCGACGGCGACCACTCGGAAGCAGGAGTTGAGCGGGATTGGAACGATTGGAGTCCCTTCGTCACGCCTGGTGGTGCCGTGGTTTTTCACGACGCCAGGATCTTTGAGGGAGGATGGACGTCACCAGAGTATGGTCCGGTCAAGCTCGTCGACAGGCTTTTTCGAAATGGAGGCAGTACCGGATGGAATATCGCGGACGAGGTTCATTCCCTGGTGATTGTCGAGAGGAGCCGTTAGACTTTTTGGAGTTCGAAAGCTCTTCACGAGTCGCATGATCACACTGGGCATCAACTATTCGCAGATGCACGATTCCTCGGCGTGCCTCGTGCGGGACGGCGAGCTGGTTTTCGCGGTGGCGGAAGAGCGGATCAGCCGCCTGAAACACGACGCGCGATTCCCGCAAAACGCGATTCAAGCTTGTCTGGATTTTGCCGGCGTGACGGCGAGGCAGTTGGACGAAGTTTGCTTCGGCTGGCAGGTTCCGGGAGCGTCGTTCCGGCATGATTTGAAGTGCTACGCGTCGGGAAGTATGCCGGTCAGCTATCTCAGCGGGCTGAATTCGACGCTGCATTTTCTAAGCATGTGGCATCAAGATGGGGGAGCGAAGCGCTTCACGCAAAACTTCGGCCCGGTGAAAGCGCGCATGCGCTTTGTGGATCATCATCTCGCCCACGCGCTCAGCGCGTATGCATATTCGGGATTTGACGAAGCCGCCGTTGTAGTCATGGATGGCCGCGGAGCCTGGGAAGCGACGTCCATCTGGCGTGGCCGCGATGGACGGCTCGAACATGTGCTGACTATCCCATTTCCAGATTCCGTGGGATTCTTTTACAGCGAGTTCACAGCGTATCTTGGTTTTCAACCCAACAGTGACGAATGGAAAGTGATGGGTCTGGCGCCCTACGGCCAGCGCGGCGTGGATTTGCGAGCGTTCATCGATCCTGAAGCGGAACCGTATCGCGTTCACACGAAACAGCTCATTGCCAATGGCGCCGGCGCTTTTTCAGGAATAACGCCACTGCTGGGGCCACCGCGCATCGCGGAGAGTGACATCGACGACCGCCACAAGAACATCGCTTACGCAGTGCAAGAAGCTTGTGAAGTCGCGATGATGAGCGTGGTGCGCATGGCCGTTCAGAAAACGAACTGTAAGAATGTGTGCCTGGCTGGCGGAGTCGCGCTCAATTCCAAAGCTAACGGAGATATTGTCCGCTCAGGGTTGGTCGAAAAGTTTTTCGTGCAGCCTGCGGCTTCCGATGATGGCGTGGCGCTGGGAGCTGCTCTTGCTCCGTATCTCGATGCCGGGGGCAAACTCCCGAACAAGCCCATGCGGCACGCTTATTACGGTCCGAGCTTTGACGACGAAGCGATCGAATCAGCGCTTCGCACGTACAAGCTGCGCTATACGCGTCTGAGCGATCCTGCCGCGTGTGCAGCGGAACTTCTTTCGCAGAGAAAGATTCTCGGATGGTTTCAAGGGCGAATGGAATTTGGCCCGCGCGCGCTGGGGAGCCGCTCGATTCTCGCCGATCCGCGCGATCCGGAGATGAACTCCAAGGTCAACAACGCGGTGAAATTCCGCGAGTGGTGGCGGCCGTTTGCACCATCTCTTAAGAAAGAGTCGGCGGGTGAATATCTTGAGAGCGCCACGGATTCGCCGTTTATGATCCTGACGGCGCAAGTGCGGCCGGAAAAACGGAGTGTGATTCCATCGGTCACGCACGTTGACGGCAGCGCTCGCCCACAAACGGTTGAAAAAGAGATCAATCCGCTCTACTGGAGATTGCTTGACGAATTCGGCAGGCGGACCGGAGTGCCGGTGCTCATGAATACGTCGTTCAATTTGCGCGGCGAAGCCATCGTCCATACTCCCACGGACGCGATCCGGACGTTTTTCAGCTCTGGGATGGATGCGCTGGTCATTGGAAGTTTTGTTGTGGAGAAATGAAGTGAGCGCTGCAAGCGACCGGCTGGCGCAACTTTTTCTGCGATATGCCTCGCCGCTGGCCGGGCTGAGGCGGATTCCTCTCGTGGGCCCGTGCGTGAGCTGGGCCAGCGCAAAGCTCGTGCCGCGCGATACGCTCGTCTGGATGCAGGTGCGGCGAGGCCCCGCGCGTGGACTCTGGTTGCATCTCAATCCGCGAACCGGACGAAACTATTTCGACGGCGGTGGCGAGGTGGAAGTGCAAGCCGCGTTACAAGAGCATCTCCGGACCGGGATGGTTTTTTATGATATAGGGGCGAACATTGGTTTTTTCTCGTTGCTTGCTGCGCGTCTCGTTGGTGTAAAAGGGCGTGTCGTTGCATTCGAAGCTGATCCGGAAGTTGCCGCGCGTTTGCGCGAGCATGTCGCCCGCAATCAATTCTCCTGGATTGCCACGGAGAGGAAGGCGGTCTGGTCGGAAAGCAAACCCGTTTTATTCGCGCGAACCGACCCGGCCGCATCGCCCGACCGCGGTCTTGGCCATGTCGTCAGTAGCGCGGTGAATGACGCGATTCCGGTGGAAGCCGTTTCCCTGGATGATTTTGTAAAGACAGCACCGGCGCCCGATTTTGTGAAGTGCGATGTCGAGGGCGCCGAGGTGGAAGTCTTTCATGGCGCATTACAATTGCTGAAAAACAAGCGGCCCAGCATTCTTTTTGAAATGCACAGCAATGACAATCGCCGGATTCTTTTGGAAGAGTTGTCCCGCCTCGGCTACGCCTGCAAGACCTGCGGCGAGAATCACGTTCTGGCTTTACCGCGATGACGCAGAAATGCGTTGCGCTGCTGGGCAAGAAAGATGAACCAACGGACGCCGTCGAAGAATATTGCCGTTATCTCAGCGATGCTTTGCGCGTCCACGGATTTGATCTGCAAGTTGCTCGCGTGCCCTGGGCGGAAAAGGGCTGGTCTGTAGCGTTAGGCAAACTCAAACAACAGGCCATCGCGTGGCGCGGCGTTTGCGTGCTTGTCCAGTACACGGCACTCGCTTGGTCGGCGCGTGGCTTTCCTCTGCGATTGCTTCGCGTGCTGAAAATGCTTCGTTCGGCGGGCGCCCACATTGGCATTGTCTATCATGACGTCGAGCCTTATGCTGGACGGCGTCCGATCGACAAACTACGCAGCCACGCGCAGCTCCGAACCATGCGCGAAGCGCTGCAAATAGCGGAACTCGCCATTTTCACAATCCCGGTTGAAAAATTGTCTTGGATTCACCGGTCAAAGCCGAACATGGTGTTCATTCCCGTTGGCGCAAACTTGCCGTCACCGGAAAGCGCTCCGATAACAAAGCCTCAGAATGCGCTGCGAACTCCAACGATCGCGATTTATGGAATCACTGGAGGAAAAGCCGGACTCGCCGAGATGAAGAGCATTGCAGGCGCAGTGGAGTACGTGATCTCGCGTACGGGCAAGTTGCGGCTCATTGTTTTCGGCCGGAATTCGGAGTCGGCTACCGGCGAACTCCGTGCAGCGCTGCACAATCCACTCCTGGAACTTGAAATACGCGGTCTCCTGTCCGCGGAAAGGGTAGTCGAGAGCTTGCGTTCCTCGGATGTACTGCTCTTTGTTCGCGGAGCAATTTCCTCACGGCGCGGAAGCGCCCTCGCGGGCATCGCATGCGGCTTGCCGGTTGTTGCCATGGAAGGACCGGAGACTGCGTCACCGATCACGGAAGCGGGCGTGGTCCTGGTTTCCGCCGGCGCTGCTCACAAAGAGACAGGCGAAGCACTGGCTCGCATTCTGACAGACAGCGCCTATCGCGATTCGCTCGGCGAGCGCAGCCGCCAGGCGCACGAAAAGTATTTTTCCTGGCAAGCCATTGCAGCGCGCTGCGCAGAAGCCTTGCGCAAACAGAAGTAAGCGTTTAGCTCACGCCCTGGAAGAATGACGAAGATAAGTATCTCGCCGCTCTCTCTGCCTGCGTTCGATCGTGAAGTGAAGGCCTTCAACGGCACAGCGCTTCGATGAGGGTTTCTTTCTTTTTCTCCGCGAGTTGTGTCAAAGCGTCCAGCGAAGCTAGATAGCCGCCCACAGCGGCCGCCGCCAGGAACGCAAATATCTCCGCGGGCAGCCACAAATTCCCTGTCCATCGTCCGGCAAACAGAATGAGTGTGCTCATTCCACCCAAAACAAGCTGAGCGCCGAAAGCAACCAGCACGGCCATGCCCGATTGCCGCTGGCCGCGCATTTGGCCGAACTCAAGCTTTCGAGGAAAAGACAATGACGACCAGTTGGCGATCACCAATTGGCCGACGACGGTAAAAACAATTGCCGCAAGCGTGGCCACGAATCGCGGAGGCGAAGGCAGGCCGACGCGAAACGCCAGAACAGCCATCGACAGGACAATCTCCAAGACGAGTACCGAGACGAGCATCAGGTTCTTGCCCAGAAAGACATTTCGAAATCGCAACGGCGCAGTGAAGTACGTCTGAATTCCTCTTCCCTCGTAAGCAAAGGCGTTATACGCGGGAGCCATCAGGATAAGAATGAGATAAGCCATCATCCCGGGAAAGAAAAGATCCGGGGATAGTTTTCTGCCGTGGTTTTCGGGACCCAGGCTGCTGATTTGCGAGCTGAAAAGCAGAACCAGCAAGGGCGGCAAGAGAAGCGTCAGAAACGCAAAGCCGTTGCGGGTTAAATAGCGAAACTCCTTGCGGACGACAGCGGCCACCTGCGGCGCAAGCAGGCCCAAAGTGTCGGTCTGTTCGCCAGGCGTAGCCGCGGGCCGTGCTATTGGGCGTGCCGGGGTGGCCGTTTCGCTGAGTTCTTCGCCGGCGTATTGCGACGCGAAACGAAGCCAAAGCAATCCACTGAAGAGCAGAACGTAAACGAAAACGCCAGCGGTCCCAAGGAGTAGGTCGTCGAACTGATGGCCGGCCGCGCCCGCAATGGCTCGCCCTGCGAGCGATGGCGGAAACGGCGCGAAATAGGGCAACAATCGCCCGACCCAGGGCTTCGCTACATTGCCGTACCGCTGAAGCAGCGGCGAAATGAACTGTACGGAGACCATCAACAAAACGAAAATGGCGAGAAATATCTCGCGCGAACGGCGGCGGGCCAGCAATCGCTCCAGCCACGAGCCGATGAGGCGCTCCAGCGTCACGTTCATCAACACAAACAGCCCACAAACGAGAAGCATGGCGGGCAAGACGTCCGGTCTTGCGGTCGCTGCGCCAGCGGTCATCGCCAGAAGCCAACAGAGCGCTGCGATCGCGGAAAAATCGGCGAGACCGTACGCCAGCCCGATCACATAAAATGCACTCAAGCTCAATGGAAAGCGCAACAGCGTGCGAAACTCAAAGCTCGTTCCAAACCCCGCGACAAACACCGGAAACAGCTGCCACCAGATAAAAATGCTCCAGAACAGCAGCGCCAGCCAGCCCAGTTGCGCATTGGCAAGAAACGCGTACCCCCCGGAGTAGAACGCGATGGAGAGGCCCAGAACCAACAGGCCGCCAAAGATGCCGGAAAAAATCAAGCCGATCAGATCCAGCCGGTTATTCTTCCTGCGCAAACTGTTGCGCAGGATACGCCAGCGCAGCGCTGCCACGAGTTGAATTTGCCGCGCCAGGCCGGGTATACGAATTACATCAGCCACGAGAGCTCCTCGAGCTGTGGGCGCTGCGCGCCACCTTGGCCAACGATCGACAGAAAAATCTCCTCCAGCGTCGACGTGCTGCCTGCCTCGCTTGCGATTCCCGCACGTAGCTCTTCAAGCGAGCCCTGCGCCACGAGGCGTCCTTTATCGATGATGGCCACGTGGCTGCACAAACGCTCCACAATTTCCAAAACGTGAGAAGTCAGAAAGATCGTCACGCCACGCTCGGTCATGCGGCCAAGCAGCTCCTTGAGCGCTCCCGCCGCCAGCGCGTCCACGCCCTCGAATGGCTCATCGAGAAAAAGGATGCGCGGCCCGTGAATCACGGCCGCAGCCAGAGCAAGCTTTTTTTGCATTCCGTGCGAATAGTCCGCGACGACCGTTTTCGGCCGGTCAGCAAGCTGCATGAATTCCAGCAACTCCTCGGAGCGCCGCCGCGTTGTTACGCGGTCGAGCCCATACATTTGCCCCACGAAGTGGAGATACTCCGATCCGGTCAGCCGTTCGAAGAGGCCCATGCCTTCTGGCACGACTCCGATCTGCCGTTTGACTTCCACGGAATGCGACGCAAAGTCCAATCCCAAAAGCTGCATGCGGCCCGAAGTCGGCGCCAGTAATCCCGTCAGCATCTTGATCGTCGTCGACTTGCCCGCGCCATTGGGGCCCAGGAAACCAAAGAACTGACCCGCAGCGACTTGCAAATCGACGTTGTCCACCGCCGTCAGGCCTCCGAATCGCCTGGTCAGTTTCTCCGTCTGTATGGCCACATCGGGCATCGCGCGTCTCCCTCTTTGTGGTGAATTCGCAGCATGACTCTAGCATGAGTTCTTCGCACAGCATCAGACTCGCGCAGCAGAGCAGCAGTGATGCTGATATTCGGATTTCAGACAGGTTTTTGGGGAATTGGCGAGGTGCCAGCGAGCTGCATTTCCTTGGTTGGCAGAGCCGCAAGCACGGCTGGCAGTTCCACGCGGAAAACTGCGCCGCCCTCCTGACTGTTGTAGCAATGAATCTTCCCGCCGTGTTCCTGCACGATGCCGAAACAGATGCTCAGGCCCAGCCCGGTGCCCTTGCCCACGGGCTTGGTAGTGTAGAAGGGATCAAACACGCGATGGGGTTCTTTGATGCCCGGGCCGGTGTCGGAGAAGAGCACCACGACGTTGCCGCGGTCGCGCATCGTTTTGATGGTGAGCGTACCGCCTTGTGCTGCTTCCATGGCATCAAGGGCATTGCTAATGATGTTGAAAAATACCTGCATCAATTGATTGCCGTCGCCCCGGACGCCGGGAAGGACGGATTCCAGTTGCAGTTCGACATGGGTAATTCCAGAACGCAGGTCGAGCGCGCGAAGTTGCACCGCGTTCGTCACGACCGTGTTGATGTCCAGCAGTGTGCGCTCGGTGGGGACCTGCCGTGCGAAGCTGAGCAGATTGCTCACCAACGTTTTTGTACGCCGCGCCTGATCACGGATTTTTGCCGCGATGGCACGCGCCTTCTCCGGGAGCGTCGGATCGTCAGCAAGCAGGTCCGAAAAGCCAAGGATCGCCGCGAGCGGATTGTTGATTTCGTGCGCCGCCCCGGCCGCCAGTTGCCCAAGCGAAACGAGTTTTTCGGATTGCACAAGCTGCGCCTGCAGCCGCTGCAAGTTTTCGATGGATCGCTCCGATTGGACGAGTAGACGCGTGCGGTCCGCATCCGCGAGATGCGTGCGCAGAAAAACCAGCAGGGCCAGTGGAACGGCGGCTACCAGCGTGGTCATCAGGCGGAAATCGCGCACTTCCGGAACGTCGTGCGAGAAGCGCAAGGTATACAATGCGAACAGAGGAAGCGAGATAACCGCCGCCATCGCCAGTCTGGCCGCCACAATGCTTTCTCCACGATCGGATTCAGACCCCGCCTCGTTCCCATTTTCGGACGGGGCATCCAGCGCGGCCTGATTCTTATAGGCGATCACCCCAGCCAGCGCAAACCACAAAAACGAAGAGATCAGCGGCAAATCGTACAAGCTCCCCGTGTGATATCTCCGCGGATCAGAAGGTGGAAACTCTAATGCCACGTTGATGGTGAGCGAGGAGAGCATGTAGAGTGTGGCTCCTCCGAAGAGGTTCGCGTAGACGGCTCGCCAGGTTCCTCTGGATCGCAGCCACAAGATGACCAGCCCGCCGATGCAGACCATATTCTGAATGTTCGTCAGCAAGTTGAAGTTGAAACTGTATTCACCGGGCGATGGCGAAGCGTATATCCAGGGGAGCACCACGAATGCATAGACGAAAGTCCACCAGGTAATCAGCAGCACAAAGTCCAGATAGCCGAAGCGCAGTTGTATCTCGCCGCGTTTGCGGTGCGGCCGCAGCGCCAGCGCAGCCATCAGCGGTATCCCACGCAGAAAGAAAATGATGTCGCCAGGATAGAGGTCAGGCAGTGACTTATGCAGGTAGATTTCGTAATAAGTCCACTGGAACTGCCCAATCATCCAGAGCGTGCAGCTCAGCGCCAGGAGCATCCAAAAGAAATTCCGGCGCCAGTGGGGTGTGCCTGCGTTGGCGAGCAGCCCCGCATTGGCGAGCAGCGGCACGATGCACTGGACGATATTGCCGAAAGTGAACAGGGTTTGACCTTCGTGCAGGGTCAGGGATACGGTCGCGTACGTCGCCAGGACGAACAGCCAAACCCCTACCATCCAAACAATTGTTCGGGAAGAAGACATAGGCCTTCTGCTCTTATTGTACCCGTGCGAAGAACCTCGCCGTGTGCGGTTTCGTCTCCCAATTGTCTAAGCGTCAACGAATTGCGAGCTGTCCGTGCCGGGTCGTTGAGTCCGGTCTTGCGAGACCCGCATGTGAGAGAAGATCTCCTCGCCGTCAGTCCCACCAGCATTTTGTACAAAATCTCGCCAATTGGTGATACTCCGGCATTCAATGTGTAAGTAAGCTTTTTGTTTTCAGAATCTTGCGATTGGAGATGAGTTTGCCTATCTAATATACGGGGTCCATCTCAAGAGGGGGTCAACGATCCACTGCCGCCCTTTGTTGACAAGCGTTTATAGTCTGCGGCGATACACATCATAGAAACTCGCTATGCGGGCAATAGAAATCGCGACGTTGACGGCCCTGCTTGCGGCCTGCAAACTATTCTTTTAGGATGCCAGCGGCATATTTGTCCCTGCCGGTGAGTCCTGGTGCCAACGGGCACAACTAAAATCGCCGGGCACGGCTTTCCGGCGAACGACCGCGTCGAGGAACGCGTCCGCAAATCCTGTCCTCGGCGCCCGAGGAGATCGACCATGGCTGCTGCTTCGACACCGAGTCCCGTTACCACACCAACTACCACACCCGCCGCCCAACCCGAACACGCTCCACCGCAGCCCAAGCCCCGTTGGCCGTGGCTCAAATACGCCACGCCCATTGTGGTGCTCTTGCTAGCAGCTCTTATCATCATCACCATCACCAGAAACTGGAACGCTTGGGAGGGCGGGCGCATCGAACAAGTCACCGATGACGCCTCCGTCCGCGGCGACCTGACTCCCCTCAGTACAAAAGTTGCCGGTATCGTCCGCGATGTGAAGGTCTCCGATTACCAAAAGGTGCAGGCGGGAGACCTGCTCGTTGAACTCGAAGACGATGACTACCAGGCACAACTCGCGCAAGCCAGAGCCGCCGTCGAGGCCGCTAAAGCGGCCATCGAAAACAATCGCAAGCAACGCGAGCTTCAAGATTCGCGAATCGAAAAGGCCGTGGCGGGGATCGATCAAGCCAAAGCGCAAATCACCGCCGCCCAGGCCGGCATAAACGCCGTCCACGCCGACGTCGTGCGCACTCGGGCCGAGCGCACTCGCCAGGAAGCGCTGCTCGCCACCCAGGCCACCACCCAGCAGCACGTTGAGGGGGCTGTCGCCGACGAACAGCGGTTGACGGCGCAAGCGGCCAGCCGAGAGGCTGATCTCGAACAGGCAAAAACCGCATTGCGCAGCAACGAGATCGGCGTGGAAGCAGAACGGCGCACCAAAGCCGTCCTGCAATCCCAGGAACAGCAACTCTTCGCCGATCTTCACGCCAAAGAAGCGGCGCTCACCGTCGCGCAAGTCAATCTGGGATACACAAAAATTCATGCCCCAGGCAGCGGGACGGTAGGGGAGAGACGCGTGCGGCCTGGCCAACTGGTTTCTCCCGGAACCCAGGTCTTGACCTTCGTGGCGGAGGTTCGGTGGATCCAGGCGAACTATCGCGAAACACAACTTACGCACATGAAAGTGGGCGACTCGGCGGAAATCCGCGTCGACGAATACCCGGGACAAATCGTTCGCGGCAAAGTTCTTGAAATCGCCCCGGCCAGCGGCTCGCAGTTTGCCCTGCTTCCGCCCGACAACGCCACCGGCAACTTCACCAAAATCGTTCAGCGCGTGCCGGTGAAGATTGCCCTCGATCCAGACCAAGCGATCGCTCTGCGCTTGCGTCCCGGACTATCAGTGGTTGCCAGCGTTCGCACCAGCGCCAAATGATTCCGGAGCAATCTCGTTGACGACTGCACCTTTCCAATCCGCCGCCCCCGCGCCGCCGCCCAAGCCACCGGCCCAGCTTTGGACCAACCCTTATGTTGGTGTCCTCGGGGTGTTTCTTGGCGCCAGCATCGCGACCATGAACAGCCGCCTGCTCAGTGTTGGTCTTGCGGATCTGCGCGGCGCTCTCGGTCTAAGTTTCGACGATGCCTCCTGGCTGCCGACCGCACTGAACATGGCCATGATGTTTAGCGGCATTTTCTGCGTGTTTGTGAGCGCCAGGATTGGCCCCCGGCGCATTCTGCTTTTCTGTGCTTCAATTTTCACCATTGCTGCCATTCTGTTGCCGTTCTCACCGAGTTTCTGGGTCATGCTGGCGTTAGAAGTGCTGGCCGGTTTGGCCTCCGGGACTTTTTATTCCCTCACCATGACCTTTGTTCTGACGACACTCCCGAAACGCCTGATTATTTTCGGTATCGCTGCCTATGCCGCGGATATCATTTTTACAAGCAATATCGCATCCGCACTCCAGGGCTGGTACGCCGACCACCTTTCCTGGCGCTGGATTTTTTGGCACGCTGCCATCGTCACCCCTTTGATGATGATTTGCGTATACTTCGGCATTCCCCGCCGCAATCCGCAGCCAGGTCCGGGGCCCAGTTGGCGCGGGTTTGCTTATTTCAGCTTGGGCACGAGCCTTCTCTACGCAGCACTCGATCAAGGGGAGCGCCTGGACTGGTTCCATTCCGGGGTGATCGTTGCCCTTTCGGCTGCTGGACTTTTCTTGCTGGCGGCCACCTACGTAAGGAGGATGCTGCAGCCGAACCCCCTGGTCGATCTCACCTTCGTGAGTTCAAGGAACCTTGTCATCCTTGGGCTCTCGATCTTCGTCTTCAAGTTCGTTCACCTGGCCAGCATCATTCTTATTCCCGGTTTTCTCGGCAACGTCCAGGGTTATCGCGCGGTCGAAACCGGCCACGCGCTCGCCTGGGTTGCGATACCGCAGTTTGCCGTGGTCTGGCTGGTCGCGGGCGCTATCCTCTTCACCAACTCTCGCCTCATCCTGGCTGTGAGTCTTGCCATTGTGGCCATGGCCTCCCTGGTCTGTGCTCATCTCGATTCATCGTGGTCGGGCACTAGCTTCGCGATGCTGGAACTCGTGATGGCCATGGGGCTTGCCGGGGCCTACGTCGGACTCGTCAGCAGCATCGTCTTAGTGGGCCTCGAGAAGGGCGCGCTGAAGAGCGCCGCGGCTGCCGCTACCCTTTCCGGATTCATGCATACCTTCCGCATTTTTGGCGGCCAGGTCGGCGTGTCCATCATGAATCGCTTCCTTACCGTGCGGGAGGAGTTTCATTCCAACATGCTTGGTCTCCACGTGCAGATTGGCAACTGGCTCACGGACGAACGGCTGCGAAACACTAGCCTGGGCCTGCTACCCGGCTCGTCAGGCTTGGAAGAAGCGCAAGCGCGCGCAGCCGCACTCTTGGGTCGGCAAGTCCACGCCCAGGCTTATACCTTGGCCGTCGCGGATGGCTTTGTGCTCATCGCGGGCGTAGCGGCAGCCTTTCTGTTGATCATGTTGCTCATGAAGCCGGTAAAGGTCAGCTATCAAGACTTGAGGAGAATGTAATGGCTGGTGGACGGTTTCCCCGTATTTCGGTCATCGCAAGATTCCCAATTCTTTGCTTCAACTCATCTGCGGCAGGCGGAGTGCGTCGCGAGCTCGGCTTCCCGGGTGCCATCGGCTCCACAACCCATGGAGGTAAATCATGAATTCGCGTGCCGCGCTCCTTTGCGCTCTCCTGTCTGTACTTCAAATACAGGCCCTCGCGGCTCAGGAATCCAAACCGCCGGCTCCCCGCAGTATCACGCTCGAAGAAGCCGTGCAGATGGCGCTAAAACACAATCACGTTGTGCGCATCGCCGGTTACAAGGTCGAAGAAAAACAACACTCCAAAGACGCCGCGCGCAGCGCCTACTTCCCCCTCCTTCGCAACGACAGCACTGTCCTGAACTTGACCGACACGCAATTCATCGGCATTCCCGCCGGAAGCCTTGGCGTGATCAGCGGAACTTCCATCCCCGGGCGTTCCGTGATCCTGAACCAGGGTGGGACCACCCTCATCACCAGCGGGACGTCGCTCACGCAGCCACTCTCCGAGCTTCTGAGAATCAAGCCCGCCAACGACATAGCCTCTGCGGAATTAAGAGCCACGCGCGGCCGCGAACGCCAAACCGAAAACGAGGTCGCTCTCAAAGTTCACCAGCTCTACTATCGGATCCTCATCGTCCAGTCGCATCGCGAAGCCATGCAAGCAAGGATTCAAGCAGCCGACGATTTGCAGAAAGAGCGTCTGGCGCAAGTCAAATTCGGCAGCGCGCTCGAAGAAGAGTCCATCGATAGCCGCGCGCAAACTCTCGAAGCAAAACAAGACCTTCTCAGCACTGAATTACAGCTCTCGGATCTGACCATGCAACTCGACGACGCCATCGGTCTGCCCCTCACCACCCCTCTTACCCTGGATGCCTCCGTCCGGCAGGTCGGTGAATCTTGCGAGCGCGAAGCGTGCCTGCGCGTCGCACTCGAATCCCATCCGGAGATCGCCGAAGCGCGTGCGGAAATCGAAAAAGCTTCGGCGGCCGTGACTCTAGCCAAACGTCAGTACATCCCGGATGTCGAGGCCTTCGCACGCTACAGCTATCAGGACAACGTCCCGTTTCTTGCCCGCAACTTCGGCTCCTTTGGGCTTCACTTTGGCTATGACCTTTTTGACGGAGGGCGCAGGGCCGCAGCGATTGGCGAACACAAAGCCCAATTAGCCCAGGCGGAAGAGAATCTGGCCCGCATCAAGGAAGAAGTCGAGCTCCACGTCCAAACCGCCTGGAACAAGCTCGAACGGACCCGTCAGATGGTGAAAGTCTCCGAAGAACTTCTGACCCTTCGCACCGAATCTCGCCGCGTCTCCGCCCAGCAATTGCAGCAAGGCGCTGCGCTACGCTCGCAGGCAGACGCCGCCGCGGCACATGAACTGGACGCCAAGACCCTGCTCCTGCAGTCGCAATTGGATTACATCCAGGCGCGCGACGAAATGACCGAAGCCATGGGCCAAACGCCGGAATGATGAGAAGTGCTGTTTGCCCCAAGGTTAGATTCGCCGCCCCGTCTGGCGTGATGGCCATTCTCGCCAACAATACTTCTCAGACGCTCACCACTGGACAAGGTGAGTCGCGAACGAGCGCATAAGTAAGATCCCGCATGCGGCCAAGTGCGCCGCCATGCGGGCTTCTTCCGACCACGAGAACGTCCGCCGCCGACTGCGAGGCTGCATCGAGCAGCGCCTCTTTCACTGGGCCCGCCGCGATGCGCACGGAAACATTGGACCCCATCCTGTTCTGCAGTTCGGCAAAGTGCTGGCGCGCTCTCAGCTCTTCCTCGGTACGTCTTTGGGCCTCGTACTCCGCCGCGCCGCTCCGAAGCGCATGAACCAATGACAGTTCCGCCCCGGCCGCCAATGCCATGTCTCTCGCATAGCCCAACACCCTTTCCGAATCGGCGGACAGGTCGATTGCGCAAACCCACTTCCGATGTTCCAGCGACCTGGGCGCTATTTCCGCGGCGTGCTGCATCGTCAACACCGGACAGTCCGCGTCGTTCAACACCTTCGCGGCCGTCGAGCCCAGCAGCATCCTACGGAAGCGCCCCGCATGCGTGGGCATCATGATCAGATCGAATTTGCCGTTCTTGGCGGTCTTGGCGATCTCCGTTGCAGCATCTCCCGCCAAAAGAATCCTCGGACTCTCCTTCTCCGAAAATTCCTTCTTGAGAAAGACCTCCATTTTGCTCTGTGCCACTTTCCAGTGGTCCTCTGCGACTTCGCTCGGCGGCCGCGTGTACAGCTCCAATCCGGTTTCACTCGCGGGATTGTACACGTGAAGGATGCTCACTTCCGCGCCAAAAATCGCCGCTGCCCGCTTGACGTAAGCCGCCATCGCCACGCACGAAGGCGAAAAATCCACCGGGAAGAGGATCTTCTGAATCATTTGTCTGCGGTGCTCAGTCATGCGTGCAACCCCTGCTCCATCATAACGGCAAGAATGCGTCGATGCGCAGCTTCCACAGGTGCGTATAATTCATGACGCTCTGTCTCCGACGTGCTTCTGGATCAGCGCTGCTGTGTGCACTAGACGCCGGCGCCAGCAATCGTCCGCTCTACAACTCTACAACACCATCGCCTTGCAGCTGGTTTGCACAGAATCTCGCCAATTGGTGAACCATCGCCCTTATATCCTCCTGCTAAGCCATTTATTTACAAGAATTTAGGATTGGAGCCGGAATTGCCCCTAAGTCCTCCGGTCTCGAGAGGGGCATCGTCAATAAGCCTAAGAAGATTTAACTCAATTCGCGAAGCTTGACATCTAACCCTAGGCAGCAGATAAGCAGTTCAAACGGTTCCGACAGACACTGTTTCCCGGCCCCCAATTCTGAAGTAGAGTGCCGGAAAGGATTCCCAGCTTTTCGATGATAGAGAAGCTGGCCCCATAAGAAACGCCGGGTTTCTGTTCCCACCCGGCCGCAGGAGCAAACAGATGAAGACAATCCGAGTCGTTGTCGTCGGCGGAGGATTCGCCGCCGTTCAGTTCGCAAAAACTCTCCGCGGCAAGCTGCGCGCTTCCGACTGTGAGATTCTCCTCTTCAATCGCGAGAACCACATGGTTTTTCATCCTCTCCTGGCCGATGTCGCCGGAGCCTCTATCAATGTCGACGCAGCCATAGCCCCTCTCCGCCAGATGCTCCCCGGCGTCGGCTGCCGCACCGAGCGGGTGGAAAGAATCGACTTGGCTTCTTCCGAACTCGAATTTGAGGATAGCAACGGCGCGTTGGCGCGTATGCCCTACGACCACATCGTGATCGCCTGTGGCGCGGACAGCAACCTGGGCATTATCCCCGGAATGACCGAGCACGGCTTCGCCTTCAAAGTCATGCGCGATGCCATCGCTCTTCGCCAGCAGGTCGTCCGTCAAATGGAAACCGCCGAAGCCATCGCCGATCCGGATCGCCGCCGCTGGCATCTCAGCTTCATCATCGTGGGCGCGGGCTTCAGTGGCGTCGAGGTCGCCGGCGAAATCAATGAACTCGTTCGCAGCAGCACCCGCTTTTACCGCTGCTTTCGCAAAGAGGATGTCACTGTCACCGTGGTCCATTCTCAGGATCAGATTCTCCCCGAAGTCGCTCCCACCCTCCGCGATTTCGCGCGCAAAAGAATGGAAAAAGCCGGCATCACCATGCTCCTGAATACCCGCGCCGTCGCGGCCACCCACGAAGGCATCGAACTCAACAATGGAAAAATGTTGCGCGGCGCCACCATCGTTTGCACCATCGGCACTTCGACCTCTCCCCTCGTGCAAGCCCTAGACGTTCCAAAAGAACGCGGCCGCATCCGCACCACCCCCGAAATGCGCATCGAAGGACAGACCAACGCCTGGGCCCTCGGCGATTGCGCTCTTATCACCAACGCCTTCGACAACAAACCCTCACCCACGACCGGCCAATTCGCCGAACGCCAGGGCCGCCAAGCCGCTCTCAACCTCGTTCGCATTGTGCAAGGCCAGCCGACGCACCCGTTCCACTTCAAAGCTCTCGGCCAACTCTGTTCTATCGGCGGCTACGAAGCCGTTGCGGAAATGTTTGGCATGCGCATCGCGGGTTTCCTGGCGTGGTTTATGTGGCGTGGTGTCTACCTCTTCAAGCTCCCCACGTGGTCTCGCAGGCTTAGAGTCGCCCAGGACTGGGCTTGGGACCTCCTTTTTCCCCGCGATCTCAGTTTCCTCAATACCGATTCCGCTCAACAAATCACCCACTCCTACTATCGCCCCGGCGATTTCATTTACCGCCAGGGTGAGCCGGCGCGCGCCTTCAGCATCATCGAAGAGGGCGAAGTTGAGATTCTGCAGTCCACGGAGCAATCCCCGGAACCCAAGCTCCATGCCGTTCTCGCCAAGGGCGACTTTTTCGGCGCGGCCGCCCTCCTGGGGAATCGTCCCTTTGAATCGAGCTTCCGCGCTCGCACCGCCGTTCGGCTGAGCCAGGTCGGCAGCGCCCTGTTCGCGCAGATGTCCAGTTCCTTCTTGCCCCTTCGCGACCTGCTGTTCCAGGCGTTTACTCGTCGCTCCGGTGATTTTTGGCGTCGCTTGCCGCTCGCCAAAACGCTTCTCGAGGGTGAGCCCATCGCCTCTTTCCTCGACCCGCTTCCTTCCACACCTCTCACCAAAGACGCCACGTTTGCGGAAGCCGTAACGGCCCTCAGCGAAAGCGCCACCGGCAATCTTTTGATCCTCGACGAGCAACAGCGTTTGTGGGGCACCATGGACCGCAATGGCCTCTATCACATCATTGCCCGCATCGCCGCTACTCCCATGGACAAGCGCGGCGACATCAGCCTTACCAAGTTAAGCGAACTTCTCCTCGGCAATCCCGTTTATGTCTCTCTCGACGATTCCATTCTCGTGGCCACCGCTACCATGCTCGATCACGACATCCCCTGGCTCCCGGTGGTCCAGAGCAAAACCGATCTTCGTCCCGTCGGCCGCCTCCGCGGAGAAAGAATCAGCCTCCGCCTCCTCCATAAAATGAACCAACAAGGAGCCGGTCAAGCCCAAGCCGCCCAACAACAAGCGGGTCAGGCCCAAGGTGGCCAAGGCGGCCAAGAACCAGCCAGCCACGCCAAAGCCGCCGGCTGATATGCCTTAGTCTCATCCCATCATCCTCTCCCCCGTTTACCCTGAGGTACGAGGGTCATCCCGAGCGCAGCGAGGGATCTGCTTTTCTTCCACTCGCCACTCGCCACCAGCCACTCGCCACTGTCTTTTCACCACTCGCCACTTTCTTTCCGCCACTCGCAACCAAGCCACCCACCGCAGACATGCTAGAATTCAGCTTCGCACCTGTCGAAAGGGGACGTGCCATGCCCAACGTATTGATCCACAAAGCCATCGAGCTAAGACCCCAAACGCGCGCCGCCCTTGAGGCCGAACTCGGTCGTTCGCTCCAGGACGATGAAGACGTGAGCATTATGGCCTTCTCCACGCATGACTCTCCTGCGGACGAAGTTCGCCGGGAAGCCGCTCACAAACTCGAATCCTATTTCAAAAAGATCGATACCCAGACCGCAAGCGTATCCGATGAAGAATCCAAAGCTCTTCTAAACGAATCTCTCAAGAACGTTCGTCCCGGCTATCGCGAGCGCGAGCGCGAGTGAGAGTTGTTTTCGATACCAACGTGCTGGCCAGAGCTCATCAAAGGGCCAAGGGCCCGGCACGGCGGGCTGTCCTCCACGTTACGTCCGGCTCTGACGTTCTGATTCTCTCTCCTTACATCCTTGCGGAACTCGAACGCGTTCTTACCTATCCACGGCTCCTCACGCGCTCCGGCCTGTCTCCTTCCGACATCGCCGAGTACTTGGAGAATCTCGCTCTTATTTCTTGCTTGGTAACTCCCGACTCCGTTCCGGAAAACCTGCTGCGCGATCCAACGGATGCCCCGATTCTCGGGACAGCCTTGGCCGGACGCGCGGACATCCTGTGCACTCGCGACGCGGACCTCTTCGATGAAAGCGTCCAACGATTCTGCGCCGCACATAAGATTCGGTTGCTGACAGATTTGCAGTTTCTCGACGCCATCAACACCTAACTCACCGCACCCGCTCCACCCCCCGTCATTTCGAGCGTAGCGAGAAATCTCTCTTTGTCTTGTTTCATCCTCTTGCTCGCCACTCGCCACTGTCTTTTTTTCCCTCACCACTCGTCCCCGCAAACTCAATCGCATCGCCATCCAACAAATGAACACCCTCACCGAAGATTCAAGCGCCTCGAAGCAGGCGACAAGTAACGGCGCTCCGTCCGAGCGCTCGCCACTCAGACGCATCTCTCACTGCATCGCAAACGGATGCGACCAAAAAAAGCGCTCACACACTGAGCGGTGAAATCTGACCTTCCGATAGCCAAACGGTAGGCCAGGTGCAAATCATTGAATCGAAAAAGCAAAAAACGCACTTTGCACGATCGTTGCAGGTAAACAATCGGATTCGCCGACTCATGCTCGGTTCGCCCGCCAAAAGCACTTGGCCGGTAATCCACTTACAAGGGCTTTAAGGAACGGTATTCGTTCGCTTGACGGAAGACCCGCATGGGGGTATACCGAAAAAACGGAGGTGCCAATCATGAGAATCGTAGTGATCGGCGGCAGTGGACTTATCGGATCAAAGCTCGTCACCAAGTTGCGTGACCATGGGCAAGAAGCAATATCCGCGTCACCCAATTCCGGTGTCAATTCTCTTACCGGCGAGGGACTGGCCGAAGCGATGAAAGGTGCATCGGTGGTCGTTGATGTGACGAACTCTCCTTCCTGGGAGGACGCGGCGGTGATGACGTTTTTCGAGACATCAACCCGCAACCTGCTCTCCTATGGAGCGGCCGCAGGCATAAAGCATCATGTTGCGTTGTCAGTCGTTGGAACGGAACGCCTGCTCGCAAGCGGTTTCTTCCGCGCAAAAATGGCTCAGGAGAACCTGATCAAAGCTTCCTCGATTCCCTACACAATTATCCGCGCGACGCAGTTCTTCGAATTCGTCAAGGGCATCACCGATTTTTCCACCGAGGGCAACAAAGTACGCCTGCCAACTGCGCTCATCCAGCCTATGGCGGCTGACGATGTGGCCAGTGCGGTGGGCCGGGTCGCGACGGGCGCGCCAGTGAATGGCATGGTTGAAGTAGGGGGACCGGAAAAGTTTCGCCTCGATGAACTCGTCCGGAAAGGTCTAGCCGCTAGCAACGATCCGCGCGAAGTCGTCGCAGACCCGCAAGCCCGCTACTACGGGGTGGAGCTTGGCGAGAGGACACTCCTTCCCGACGATGGCGCGCGACTCGGCGAGACACGCTTCGAAACCTGGCTCACTCAACCCGCGGCGAAAGCGGCGGCGGGCACCCACTAGTGGAGCTGTCAAAGAGAGGCCGGTTTGCATGAACCGGCCTCTTTCAAACGAAGGATTTATTTATGACGATTGCAAAACTAGTTTTGATGCTGGTTTGTCTGATGTCCGTCACTGTGGAACCGAAAGAAGCGAAAGTGACGCCGCTCTTCTCGAAAGACCTGACGGACTTTCCTGGCAAGGAAGGTCTGATGATCACGGTTGAGTATCCGCCAGGCGCCTCGGACCCGATACATCGCCACAACGCGCATGCGTTTGTTTATGTGCTTGAGGGCTCAATCGTGATGCAGGTGAGGGGCGAAAAGGAAGTGACTCTGACACCTGGTCAGACCTTCTATGAAGGCCCCTCTGATGTTCACGTCGTCGGGCGAAACGCAAGCCAAGTCAAACCGGCGAAATTCGTAGTGTTCCTGGTTAAGGACAAAGGCGCTCCCGTATTGGTGCCGGCGAACTAAATCAAACACTACAAGAATAGGCCCGATTGGTACGCCACATACATGGTGGCGGAACAGGCCGGGACGGAGCTGTCAACGTAAATGGCTGGCAGAACTATGGGAGGACCTGACGCGCTCCCCGGGGTTACGATTTCCCACTACCGAATCCTGGAGAAATTGGGCTGTGGTGGCATGGGCGTGGTGCACAAGGCGGAGGATGTCCGCCTGCGTCGCTTGGTGGCCCTTAAGTTTCTCTCTGGCGAGTTAGCACATGATCCGGCAGCTTTGGAACGATTTCGCCGCGAAGCGGAGGCGGCTTCGGCTCTAAATCATCCGAACATCTGCACCATCTACGACATCGGCGAGGAAAACAACCGGCCCTTCATCGCCATGGAGTTTTTGGACGGACAGATGTTGAAGGACTGCATCGCCAACTGTCCGCTCTCTTTGGCGCAGGTCTTGGACCTGGGCGCCGAGATCGCCGATGGTTTGGATGCCGCACACCAGCTGGGGATTGTGCACCGCGACATTAAGCCTGCGAATATTTTCGTTACTAAGCGTGGCCACGCCAAAATTTTGGATTTCGGCCTCGCCAAATTGGATCCAAAGTCGGTCGATGAGGTCACGGTAACGGCCGATGCTACTGTTGGTCCGGCGGAAGTCGAACTCACAACGCCGGGCGTTGTGATGGGCACAGCACCTTACATGTCGCCCGAGCAAGTGTGTGGAGAAGTTTTGGACGCCCGAACCGACATCTTCTCCCTTGGCGCAGTTCTTTATGAAATGGCGACCGGTCAGTTGGCGTTCAAAGGAGCCACGAGCGGCATCGTCGCGGAAGCAATTCTGAACCGTTCACCAAAACCCTTGCGTCACCTCGTTCAGTATGACGGCTCAGAACTCGAACGCATCGTAAACTTTGCGCTCCAGAAAGATCGCAATCTTCGCTACCAAACCGCGGCAGGCATCTGCGCGGATTTGCTGGCGTACAAAAGTAGCGTCGCTACGGGGCAAGCCCCTTCCCCTCCACGGGGCGCCCCTGCGACTGATGCGGCGGCCGCTCGCGCTGAAGAAGGGCTCTGGGTTGCTGTCTTGCCGTTCAAGATCACCGCGTCCGACAAGGAATCGGAATCGCTCGCGGCGGGGCTGACCGAAGACGTAACGGCGGGGCTCTCGCGCTTTCCGTATCTCCGGGTTGTGGCCTACAACTCCGCGATGACTCACAAAAGCCGAGCGAAAGATATCCGTGCCGTCGGCCGCGAACTGGGCGCACGCTACGTGGTGGAAGGGAGCATTCGCAAAGGGGGGCGCACCCTTCGCATCAACGCGCAGCTAGTGGATGCCGCGAGCGGAGTGCAGCTTTGGGCTGAGACTTACAACCGCGAACTCGGTGACGGCAGTCCATTTGAAACCCTGGACGATGTGACGGACCGAATTGTAGCGACAGTCGCAGGTGGGCACGGCGTACTCGTCCGCTCCATGGCGACTGCCACCCGGGAAAAACCCTTGGAAGAGGCGAGCGCATCGCAATTGGTATCGCGATGGTTCACATACGTCTTGCAACTCAAAGCTGAGGAGCACGCCAGGCTCCGTGCGAGCTTCGAGCGGGTACTTGAGCGCGAACCCAACCATGCAGACGCCTGGGCCTGTCTTTCCAACCTGTACTGCTGGGAATATGTGCACCGCATGAATCCGTTGGAAAAACCAATGGAGCGCGCCCTCGACGCTGCCTGGCGTGCCGTGACCATCGATCCCGCCTGTCAGTTGGGATGGCAACAGCTTGCTGAAGCACACTTCTTTGCAAAGGACTACACCGCGTTTCGTGACGCCGCCGAGCGCGCGATAGCGCTCAATCCCCGCAACAGCCACACTCGAGCTTACTTGGGTTTGCTGATCGCTTTCTCCGGCGAATGGGATCGCGGCCTGGCCCTAGTGCAGAGTGCTATGGCACTCAACCCTCATTTCCCTGACTGGTGTTACCTGCCTTTTTTCTACAATCACTATCGTAAAGGCGAGTACGAAGCAGCGTTACAAGTCTTAAAGAAAATCAATATGCCCGAGGACCCCTGGCCGCAAATGGGGATTGCCGCGACCTGTGGCCAGCTCAATCGACAAGAAATGGCGCGCGCCGCCATCGAATTGGTGCGTAAGCACCAGCCCCTATATCTCGACCTGAAATACTACCGCGAAGATGCTGAAAAATGGTTCGCGGACATGTCGATTGTGGAACAGCTTTTACAGGGTCAGCGTAAGCTTGGGCTCAAGGATTCCACGGATTCGTCTGAATAATACCCAAGCGCAATTTTTGGAGAACTGGCGATAAATCGCCATTACACTCACAACCCTCGAATCGGGCCGCTCACATGGAGGGTCGTAGGCAACTCGGAAACAATTCGGGAAGTGTCAAATCAACCGGCCAGGTTCTGGTTAACGCGCTACCGGACAACTGGCAAAACCCCTATTCCGGCCGAATGCGACCGAAAACACTGTCGCATATCGAGCCGCGAACTCTAACCTGCCGATAGGGGAACGGCGGGCCAGTCCAATTCATTGGATCAAAAGGAGCAAGCGAGGGGCGATGCAAAAAATGAAGGGCGCAACCGCTGTTAAGCTGGCTGCGCCCTCTAACTGAGCCGTAAAGTTTCTAACCTTTCCGAGTCCACCTGGCGGCGTACCTGCCGTTAGGCTTGTCGCATCCTCCAAACAGAGACGTAAAGGCTTCGAGCTTCGCGATTCAATCTCGCGGCGCAACCGCTGTTACGCTTGCTGCGCCCTCTAAATTGATCCGTAAAGTTCTAAAGCTTCCCGGTTCAATCTGAGGCGCAAGATAATCCTTGCCCTTTGCGGCGTCAATCAAATTGTGATCGAATGTCTGTGCAAATCTGTGGACGGGTGTGCAAAAATCCCCAGCTGCGTGCCCCTTCCGCTCTCGCGCCAGTCCGAGCAGTCGTACCTTAGTTCTCCGCATCCGGGCGTAGCCGCGTGCAGAGATTCGCTCGCCAGCTTCTGTCCCCCGGTCATTCAACCGAGAGGCGCTCCCATCTACCTTAGTACTCCGCATCTTGACCCTGAGCTTCGAAGGGCGCGACGTTTTTCCAGCGCGTGCGGAGATGCTTTTTTGCTGTCACCTTTCGACATTCAACTTTCGACTCTCAACTCAATTCCTCGGTTTCTGACTTTGTTTTTTTCTTTCTCTTTCATACTCACCCACGTCGACGGTCGCGACACCGTTCGGCGCAATGATCAGCACTTTGCCGCATCGCACCAGAAAATCCATTTCCACGAGCACCGACGTGTTTTCGGAAATAGAGAACAGTCCCCGCACAAAAGCATTTCCCTCCAGACACGCATATCCCTCAGCCATGGGGACAGTCAACCCGGTGGGCAACCCTGAATCCTTAATGCGCCGGGAAAGAAAGCAAATGCTGGAATTCATCGAATGGCGGCGTAAAGTGGTATTCTGAGGGCGATTTGGCATCGTTGCAGGAGACGGAAATGGCGCAACTCGATAGGATTACTCAGGATCCCGCTGTGATGGGCGGCAAGGCCTGCATCCGCGGGATGCGCGTCACCGTGGGGATGATTGTGGGCCAAGTCGGTGCGGGACATAGTATCGAAGCTATTCTTGCGGAGTATCCCTACTTGGAGCGAGAAGACATCCTGCAGGCCCTGCGCTACGCGGCTTGGCTCGCGGAAGAGCGCGAAGTCACCCTCCCTCGTGCATGAAACTCCTCGTGGATATGAATTTGTCGCCATCCTGGATTGCATTGCTACGCCACTCGGGGTGGCATTCCCTGCATTGGTCAGCGGTGGGCCAAGCCAACGCGCGCGACTCGGAGATCATGGCCTATGCAGCGGCAAACGATTATGTTGTGGTGACCCACGACCTTGATTTCGGCGCGATTCTGGCTGCTACTCATGGAAAGAAACCCAGCGTGGTGCAGATCCGAACCGAAGATGTAAGCCCAGCGGCGATTGGAAGTCATGTGGTGACGGCCATGCGCCATGTGGAAGCCGAACTTGAAACTGGAGCGCTTTTGACCGTTGAACCGGACAGGACCCGTTTGCGAATCTTACCGTTACGTGCCGCCGAGTAGAAGCCCGGCGCCAATTCGAACAGACACCCAGTTACCCTGACCCTCGAAGGGCCATCCCACAGCAAGCAAGCCATTTACCAGTAACCACTTGACAATAGGTACCGGTATGCTATAATTGCTCTTGAAAGTCGGCAAGCTTCTTCCGCCTGCCCGCTGTAGCCCGAGCGGAGGAGAGTGCCCTCCAAGCCATGCTCGTCCGCCCCGCGGTTCTTCTAACTCCTTCAAAAGCTTCAGGCCCACCCCAGTTACCTTCTTGCAAACAGCCCGTTCCCGCAAGCGCCTTTAGAATGAACACTTGCAGAAGTGTTTCAAAACAAATGACTTTATCCTCCTTTAGAATGAACACTTATGCAAAAACCGGGGGGAGGGAGTCCCCCTTGCCACGCTTGCGCAGACTTGCCAGCAACCGTCGCGTCCTTCTGGGCGGCCCTTTGGCAAGCATCCCGCTAAGCGTTTTGAATCGCGTTGCCAGCGTGCACGGCTCCCTTGCTTCCCAGCGACCGCTCGATTTCTTCCAGCGTTCGTCCTTTGGTCTCCGGCACCAGGTAGTAGGCGAAGATCCACGTAGCCACGGCGAACAGCGCGTACAGCCAAAAGGTTCGCGTCGGCCCCAGGGCCTCCACCAGCGTCAGGAACGTCAACGAGACCACCAGGTTGGCCGCCCAATTCGCCGCCGCCGCCGTGCCCTGCGCCAACCCGCGGATCTTCAATGGATAAATTTCGGAAATCAGCAGCCAGAAAATCGGCCCCAGGCTAATCGCAAACGAAGCGACGTACGCCATCAACGTGACCACGGCAACTTGCGCCAGCCCGCCTCCCGGCTTCAAAAACGCGAATCCGAGGATGCCCAAGGTGATGCAGATACCGGCCGTTCCGGTCAACAACAGTGGCCGCCGCCCCATGCGGTCAATCAGCCACATCGCCACCAGCGTCATCAAAACGTTTACGACGCCGATTCCCGCTGTCGCCAGAATCGCGCCCGAAGCGGAAGAAATGCCCGCCGACTGCAGAATCGTCGGCGCGTAGTAGATCACCGTATTAATGCCGGTGATCTGCTGAAATACGGCCAGCCCGATGCCCACGATCAGCGCTGGACGAACCGCCGGACCAAAAAGCTCCGACAGATTCCCGCGCTCGCTTCCCTGCGACAGGGTGCTCTCAATTTCCTGAAACTCGCTCGAAATGTCCGAGTTACCGCGAATCCGCGCCAGAATGTTGCGCGCTTTCTCCGTCTGACCATGCTTCGCCAACCAGCGTGGACTTTCCGGAAGATAAATCATGCCCAGCCCCAGCAGCAGACCCGGCACCGCCGCCAATCCGAGCATCCATCTCCACCCTCCGCTCCCCGCAAACGCGTAGTCAACCACATACGCAACAAGAATGCCGATGGTGATGGCAAGTTGGAACAACGAAACCTGCCAGCCGCGCGCCTTGGGTGGCGAAACTTCCGAGATGTAAACCGGAACCGTCGTCGAAGCCAGCCCGATTCCCACTCCCACGATGGTGCGCCCCACAAGAAGGATTGCAAACGATCCGGCGAACGCACAAATAAGTGCGCCGAAAATGAAAATGATGGAAGTCAGAATCAGCGTGGTACGCCGGCCAAGACGATCCGACAGCCGGCCACCCCCCAGCGCCGCCGTCGCGGCGCCCACCAGCACCATGCCCACGACCAGTTCTTCCGGAAATGTAGAAAGAGAAAATTCTTGTTTTATGAAAATGACCGCGCCGGAAATCGCTGCCGTGTCATAGCCAAAAAGTAAACCGCCAACAGCAGCAAAAATCGCGGCGATGATCACGAAACCTGTGCTCGTCGCGTCTACGTGCGCTCCCGTAGTCTTGGGACAATTCTCAAGCTGCGATCGCATCGGTGCTCTCCTTAACTTCCCCTTCTACCACCAGGTTTCCGCTTGCACTCCATAAGTGAGTCCGCTGGTTCTGTCCTCGAAGGGAATTCCGCCCACTAAACCGCGGAATCCGTTGGACCAATTCGCGTAGGTGAGAAACACGCGCAGAACCGGGCGGCTGAAGAATTGGCGGCCGGCTCCAATTTGCGGCGCAATCGTGAATTTGCGCAGCCAGCCGTCGAAATTGGTATTGCCGTTCTGCGTGGTAACAAAACCTTCGGTGTGGTCAAACCCGCCTTCAAATGCCAGAGAAAGATATTTGGTGAAGAAGACTTCCGGGCGCAGACCAAAAGAAGCCCAGTCGTTGAATCCATGGCCCGGCTGGCCGTCCCGCTTCCGCTGAAAAATGAAAATCGGCATGACGGCAAAGCGGTCGTTGGGCTGGAGGAGAAGATGTTCCACAATAAGCAATTTTTCGGAGCTCTTGAGGAACGGACTGGGATCGTCGAGCGAAGTGCTGAAATTGCTCGCGGCTCCTCTTCCGTATTGGACGGAAAAGGTGTGGTAGCCCCCGTGCCATTCCAATCTCTGATGCCGAAATCCGAACGCGTATCCATTGACGGTGGGAAATGCCGTGCCGGTGGGAAATGTTGCGCCGGTTTGCGTGGTACCGCCCTTGGCGGTAGCGAAATCGAACCACACCCCCCATAGGCCCGCAGGCCCCTTCAGGTCATAGAGACGCACATCTATATTACTCTTAGCATAATTACCACTATGGGTAACTATGTCGGGCCGCGCGCCTGCCAAATAGGCCACGGCCATCTTGCCGATGCGCAGGTTCCAATCTTCGACACCAGCTCCGTAACCGCTCATGTCCAGAGAATAGAAGTCATTTATCTCGATGTGCTGCCGGCGGTAGTATCGCTCGCCGGCCCAGAACTTCGCATTGGGCTGATAGTCCAAAATGTGGCCAGCCTGAACGAAGGCTTCGCGCAAACGGTATTGGTCGTTGGCAGCATTGTTCGAGAAATTTGCAAAGCTGGCGGAGTTTGTGGTGTTCGCTTCGATCATGACTTCGGTTTTCATCCAGGCTTTGTCGCTGCCGCGATCGGGGTTCAGCCAGTTGTTCACGAGAATGAACTCGCCGTAAGTTTCCGCTTCGTTTCCTAAGCGGTATTTCGCGTCCGCCCCAGGCGCCTGGAACGCCACTTGCTGTCCGCCCACGCTGTTCAGACCGTAACCCGAGCGCAAATAGCCATGGAACTCGAAGGACCCCACTTGTTCCTTTAACTTAGCGATTTTCTCTTCCGCTTCATTCAAGAGGTCGTAGGTCGGCTCCGAAGGCACGTCGCCTTGAAATTTTGGCCCGACTTGATCCGAAGCACCCGCAACCGCTTTCTTGGCGGCCTCCTGCGCAGCAAGATCGATGGCCGCGATGGTCGATTCCTTTCTTGCTTCGGTCTGCTTTTCTTGTTCCGCTTTTTGTTTTTCGAGTTTTTCTTCCAGAGCGGCAATACGCTGCTGGAGGGCTTGCGTGGTTTGTTCGTATTCCTGCTTGAGCTGCTTCAGTTGAGCTTGCAGATCGTCAGACTGCTGCGCCGCGCAAGGTAGCGCGCCTGCGGCGATCAGTACGATGATCCAGGGAACGCGGTTGAGATGGAATAAGCTGTGCATGTTCCTCCTCTTCGAACGGCGTACGGCTGCTACGGAACGGTGTTTAGGATCCGCGCGGAGGCTGGGGCGCAAGTCCTGCCAATCGGAAATACCTGTCAATCTTTTCCACGTATTTCTTGATGGCGCTCTCCGTCTGCCCGGCAGACCAGCCGAGCTGTTTTCCGAGAATCGAGCCGACCACTGGGGCCGCATCGATCGAAGCTCTCCAACTGAAAAATTCCAGGCCGACACGCCGCGCCAAAACGTCCTCGATGGTTACGGCCATTTCAAAAGCGCTATACACGATTTCCGCGCGAATGGGCGCGAATCCTTCAACGATAGGATTCGCGAGATGCGCCTCTTTCTTGGCGAGTTCGAGAACTTCGGGCGCGGTGGTGCCATATCTGCCTGCAAGGTGCTGCGCAGTTTGTTCGGAAATTCCATAATCCCGAACCAGACTCATCCAATAGACAGGCGTAAAACAATTGGAACCTGTAAGAGGACGATTGCGTGTAAGCGTTGGTGTCACGGGCAAGTTCAGATGTTTCTGAACGGCGTCGATGGTGTCCTGGGCCATGGCGCGGTGCGTGGTCCACTTTCCTCCCATAATGCTGATGAGACCGCTGCGCGGATCGATTTCCAGTTCATCGTCGCGTGAGAGTTTTTTGGTATCGCCATCTCCGCGGCTGACCAGCGGGCGCGCCCCGGCAAAGCCGGCGACAATCTGATCCTTCGAGACGGGTTTGTCCAGGTACAGATTGAGCTGGCGAAGAATGAAGTCGACTTCTTCCTTCGTGAGGCACAGCTCATCGCCGGGGGCGACTTCCTGCTCCGTGGTGCCAACCAGAAGCCGTCCCATCCACGGCACGGCAAACAAGACGCGCCCGTCTTCTGTTTTGGGGATGAGCATGGCGTCCTCGCTGGGAAGCACATCAAGCGGAAGCAAAATATGGCTGCCTTTGCTGAGGCGCATGCGGTGTGGAATCCCGGGAGAGGCGAGATCGCGAAGGGTATCCGCGAGCGGACCGGTGGAATTCACAAAGGCACGCGCGCGGATCACGAGTTTCTTCTGAGAAAGCTGATCCTCCACTTCGGCGGCCACAATTTTTCCGGTGGCGTCCTTCTGAAAGCCGATGACCCGGAGATAATTTGAGGCATCGCCGCCAGACTCCCAGAACGTTTTCACCAGCGCGATGTTGTATCTCGCGTCATTGAATTGCCCATCCGCGTACGCAATGGACCCGACCAGATCGTCTTTTTTCAACGTGGGCATGCGCCGCAGCGTTTCCTCCCGGGAAAGGAAATGACTCGGGAAAATGCTGGTTTCTCCGGCGATCAAGTCGTAAAGCTTGAGCCCAACGTCGTAGTAGCCGGCGTCCAGCCAGTGGAAACAGGGAATGAGGAACTCCATGGTCCGGGAAAGATAGGGACCGTTCTTGAGCATAAGGATGCGTTCGTGTAGTGCGCGGTTGACGACGTGATATTCAGCGGGGTCGAGTTCCTTGACCGCTTCCTCGAGATAACGAACTCCGCCGTGAATGATCTTCGTGGACTTGCTGGAAGTGGCGCTCGCGAAATCTCCGGCTTCGACCAGAACCGTCTTAAGGCCGCGAAGTTGCGCGTCCAACGCGCAGCCTGCTCCCGTGGCCCCTCCGCCGATTACGCAAACGTCAAACGGCGTGTTGGCGATATTGCGCAGCATCTCTTCACGGCTTCTCATGGCACCCCTAGCGGCCCTCGTGGTGCAGGGCGCTTGCCACTCAGGCGAGGCGTCGCAGTGGCAACAAATCGCTCAACGACAAGCACATACAGCTAGTGCGGAGACGAGCTCCGGCCCCGTGAAGGTCCTTGTGTCACGAATTCGACGTTGCCGTCAAGGACTCGCCAGGAACATATGGCGAGGCGAGTCTCTTCCCCGTCGTTCAGTCACAGCATGACTTCATAGCTATTGAAAACACGCCGGATAGCTGATTCCGCTTCCAGGACCTCCGCTGGACCCAAGGATGCTTGTAGTAAAGAGTGCGAAATGGAGGTCGCCAGTGGACTACTCATCGACATCTTTGAGATGCCGCGAGCGCGGATGTGCAGGAACAACGGACATTTGCTCGCATCTTTTCGGAAGAAGAAGCAAGAACGCCGGGCCAGACGCACGCTCGCTGGCCAAACATAGGCCGCGCAGATTCGTCCAGGCTCGGCAGGAAAGCCAGGAGTGGGAGGCGATGCAACAGATGTTTGTGAGCTCGCGCCAGAGGTTCCTCGGGCTGGCCTACACCATCTTGCGCAACAAACAAGACGCAGAGGACGCCGTTCAGGATGCGTTTGTCTCCGCCTATCGGAACCTTCGCAGTTTCGAGGGCCGTTCGGCATTTACGACCTGGTTCACCCGCATCGTGCTGAACGCGGCGCTGATGATGCTGCGAAAACGGAAAAGCTCCAGGCTCGATCCTTTCCCAGAATCCTCGAACGGAGATGACGTTCCCTGGGCGGAGAGGATTCCAGCCTCGCGACCCGATCCCGAAATGCTCTGCGCTGAAAAGGAGACATTTCAGCTGATCGATGGCCTGCTCGAAAAAATGAGTCCTATCCTTCGGCAGGCATTTACGATGACGCACTTCGAGGAAATGTCCACCGAAGAAGCAGGCGCCTTGCTGGGGGTGGACGGGGGAACTTTCAAGTCGAGAGTCTTCCGGGCCAGGCAAATTCTTATGAAGCAGGCGCAGCGTTACCTCGTGGCGCCGATGCGCAGATCCGCCCATTGCCCATCTTTGCGGGTCGAGAAACGCCCGACGATTACGCCGCATGACGGCCGGATGCATGCAGAAACCGCAATTACGCTTTGACTGTCCTCCCATAAATATGGACGGGCACTTCGATGCGGTATCTGGCATCCAACGACACAATTGGTGCGATGTCCGTAGGGCTCAAATGAAGCTCCTGGAGTAGCAAAGGCAGTAGTAAGAACTCCCGCTTCAGATGCTCGCAGGCACGCACTTATGCATGAGATTTGCCGGCGACCACACAAGCGCGGTCTCCAGGGTGCCGAGTTCCCAGCGATCAGTACATCGACGAACGAACCCCGCCCTTCCTCCAGTGCGATTAGGCCAGAGGATGGAGCGGTGGGTAGACCATTCCCGTCTCCTGTCTATTTTTATTATGTCGTTGGTTTCGCTGGCGTTTTGAAAAGTGGCGGAGGAGGAGGGATTCGAACCCCCGAGACCCTTTCGAGCCTAACGGTTTTCAAGACCGCCGCATTCAACCACTCTGCCACTCCTCCGCAGTGATTCTATTGCACTTGTGGAAACCAGCGTTGCACATTCTGTTGCACATTCACCCTTGATCCGATAGACTTTCGACATGCAAAAGGGATACATCTACCAGACCAACGGCGCTTGGCATGTCCGCTACCGTGTGGCCGGTAAGCAGGTCTCGCGCAAGCTGGCCGACTACAACGACCAATATCGCACGAAGCGCAGTGTCCGTCCACTGGCCGATGAAGTCCTTGACCCGTTGAATCAGGGACTCCAAGTCAACGGGCCTATGACCCTGCAACAATACGCGGAGACGGTGTACTTCCCGAATATCAAAACGAAAAAGAGTCCGTCCACGTACAAGGGCTATTTCAA